>Ga0209611_10001336_pt1 | contig 41513 bp, 37 predicted proteins | sample S1TSphgellanicum_3_FD_187693 | JGI IMG/M metagenome (GOLD analysis project Ga0209611, IMG submission 187693) | Host-associated microbial communities from peat moss isolated from Minnesota, USA - S1T2_Fc - Sphagnum magellanicum MG (SPAdes) (version 2) | ecosystem: Host-associated > Plants > Peat... | reverse complement strand
TTTCATTCCCCCCCCCCTCCCTTTTTTTCTTTTGTCGCCAAGTGAGTGTTGAAAACTCGTCACAAAATAAAAGTCCTAATTTTTTTGGTTTAATGTAATAATTTTTAAAAAAGTGATTTTTTCAAACAAAAAAATTGTCACTTTTTTGACCCCCTCCCAAAAAATTGGCGAAATATCTGCAATTTAATTTTAATATATTAAATTGTACTAATTACACTAATTGTACTAACATTTTGAAGAAAAGAAAACCACAAATTGAAAATAATTGGTGATTTGTTTTTTCCCCAAAAAACATTTGGTGAATTGAAAACCTGAATAATAATAATAATAATAATAAATTAAATTAAATAAATAACTAGAAGAATTTCTTTTAAAAAATAATTTGGTGGGCTGAAAACCTGAACAATAATAAGAGTAATAATAATAATAAAACCACAATAATTTCTTTTAAAAAACGTTTGGTGAGTTGAAAACCTGAATAATAATAATAATAATAACTACTATTAATTACAGGAAATGAAAATAAAATAAAATGCGGGGTTTAATTGCGGGGCGGGTTTTGGGGGGGGGGGGTAAAAGTCAGTTTTACCAAGAGTTAGTTCTCAGGTATTTAACGGCTCTTAACAGCTCTCTAAAGTAAATGACAACCGTACGTCATTTACCATGTGACCGTTACCCTAGTCTAAATTCTCACAAATCACCACACGCCCCCCGCGGCCCCCCGCCCCACCAAACCCAGCACCAAACCCACCCCCAAACCGACCCCCAAACTCCACCCCTAACAAAATAAATTCCATCCGAAATTCCCTCCCTCTTTTGTCGCTTTGCTCTACTACTGTCCATTTCCTTGTTGTCGTTCCCCGAGCTTGTGTGAGAGCTTTCGTGAGCGCGATTTTCCCTGTGCTCCGCGCGAATTTTGCTCTCCATTTCGGATCCGATGCGTTTGCGACGACGTGGAAGAGAAGAAGAAGAAGAAGAAGAAGAAGAAGAAAATTCTGTAGACGGAGATTCGATTGCTTGCGAAACAGATCTTAAATGGTGCTCGCATAATACCTCTTCTTTGTTCTTCTTGTTCTTCTTGAATCTATACATCTATTTATGTATGTATCTAGGGTTGCACAATATGCAGATGTGCTTCTAGTTTCCTTCTTTGTTGTGTTTGCATGAGAAGAGAGAGAGAGAGAGAGAGAGAGGGACAGAAGCTTTTGAGAACTTTGGTTTCTTTTTTTCTTTTCTAATGGTCGAAACCTCGATTTTTTTGGTTTTGTTTTGCGATTTGCCAGACCGATTTGAGGCCGAGCAAAAGGCGAAGGCTCTTTCTACTCCGTCTCTGTTTGGCCTCGGAACTGCGATGGTTAGTTTTATTATTATTATTATTATCATGTTTCCGATCTGCTTTGCTTGCCGCCGGACGTTTTTTTTTTTCCCTCTCCTGACCTTGCATCTTCTTCTTGATCGCACCTGATGTGTGTATGTTTGCTTAGTTGTTTGTCGAACTTCGGGTGAGAGAGACATTTCTGTCGAGTTTGTTTCCGTGAGAGGGTTTTCTTGATTGATGACTAGTGGCGTCTCATTCGCTTGCTTATGCCATGCCATGTTATGTTTTCTTAGTACGTTTGTTTGTGATCGCCGCTTTCAAGTACAGGATCTCAGATCTCGCAGATTCAACTAATTATCTCATCTTCCTTTCTGATCTTCTTCACTCTGCAGTCTCCTCCCTGAGGCAGGACTCAGCTCTCTGCCTGGGGACTGACTGACTGACCTAACCCCTGAGTACAAATCTGAGGTTGTCTGTTTTTCAGATCTCTTTTGCTGCAGTTTCTCTTTTGCCATACTTCTAGTTTTAGCTAGAATACTAGTAGTGCGATTGGTTGACAGATTAAGTTTGTGTTGGAGTTGCAGTTGTGTTGAAGCTGTGTCAATCAATCAATGAACGACAATATCTTATGTACACACAGGAGCCAGCTGCTGCACATGCTTCTATTATGATGTTTGGATGTCTGTGAGCTTGCAATAGTAGCGACTACAAAATAGACGCGATCCTTGCTGACAGTGGAAAGGTCATCACACCTCTCTACATGGGAACCATGTTTTAAGGAGGCTGAAGATATGTAAAAATTCCTGATACCAATCTCGGATGAATTTTCGACTCTGTTGATAACCAAGAAGTCGAGATCTTTCCATGAGGAAAAAGCACAGACTCACAAGTTTGCAGGCACAAAAGCGCTCAAGGACGCAGGTTTTCAATTTTCAACGAGTTGAAGAAACACTCTTTTGGGACTAGAGATCTCAGACAACTAAACTAATGTGGTTGTCTCAGTAGTAGGTCAACCTGTTTGCTTCATCCTCCTTCGAAAAAAACATTTGTGAAGTTTATACCAGACAAGGAAAGCTGGAAACATACGAGCATCTCGATAGTTCATGTTCATCCTCACCCTCCTCGTCACCAACCTTTGATGAGAAAAGGAGGAGGTGTGGAGGTCTCACAGGTTGGCTGAGCTGCAGCTTTAAGGAGAGGCAACATAATATTCAAAAGCAAATGGAAAGTAGCTATGGTCGAGGCAGGAAGAGAGGTGGTGGGCAAGTTGAGATTGACCACAATCTTGAGAGGGATGCCAGTCTGGGATCAGATAAAGAAAGTGACCCTGGTGTTAGGGCATATGTGGGCTGGGTGTATCATGTGGGAACAAATTCCCTCGGCTATCAGTACTGTCATGCACGCTACCTGGTTATCAAGGGAAAGTATGTAACTATGTTCAAGCGGGATCCAGGCAATTCTCCCCAAGCTGTAAGAGTCTACCTTTAGATTGTACTACAATGTCTGGCTTGTCCTCCTTGTGGTTTCAATCTTTTAGTACCCATTCAGTATGATGTTGTCTCATTATCAGGAGTGGATTCCTCAAATTCAACCATCTGTTTGTGTTTTTGGACTGTCTATTATTACATTCAAGTAGATTTACCTTTCAGGTTTCCTTCCTTAATTCATGGGTTGGTTCTGAATCCTCTGCCAAGGTCTTGAACCCTCAAGAAATTCTGTTCTTATCCCTTCAGGTGCCTATCAGACGGGGGCTTGTTGGTCCTCACTTGATGGTGGAAGAAGTTGGACGCCAAATCTACCATGGAAGGGTGCGTGAAAATTACTACAGCTCAAGATAGATGATGGCTGTCAAATATGAGGATATTTTTGGTCAATTCTCTGCATCTTCCATGTTTGCATTATCTTTTGTAAGGGAATTAAAAACTTGGGGAACTTAAAAGCAACAGGTAGCTTTGGAAAATAAATGCTCCCTCAAAACTGCTTGAGACGAAGTTCAAAACCCTTCGCATATCTGGAGCATATCAATTAACTAGGCAAAATTAACTTAAATAACCTAAAATATTGCCAGTACACACATTAGCAACTTGAGTTATACTCCATTATCTTCATGGTGAGAGTTTGGGGTTGGTTGTATTCTGTGCACCAATTGTATCTCAAAATCCTTTGATGAATGAATGCACTTGCTGGTCTCAGTAATGTCTGATGCGAAACCTGGTCTGCTCTTCTTCAGGCCTTGTATGTGTTGAAGATTTACAGCCGCCTGGATCACAGCAGACAGGGAGAGGTATTTGCTCCGCCACTGATGCCTGGTAGTGACATTGTTTGCCATTGTTCATTCTTGAGAATTTGTGCTTCATAGCTGTGGCAGACAAGGGCTTTTGTTGTTGTAACACTGACTGTCTGGCATGATATTGAGCAGCTTGCTTGCACTAGTGCGGAGGAAGCTGAGAAGTGGGTTTCTGCCTTCAAACATGCAAAGGAAGAGGTAATTTATGAATTGAGAATATAGTGAAGCAATGAAACCATGAACATCCAGCATTTGCCTGGGGTTACATGAGAGGAGATATCTGTTTTTGTTGTTGCCTGCACCAGGTGCTGTGACTAACTTGTGTGATGTTGGTTGTGAGATACAGGTTGATTATGCTAGTGAATGGAATGGCAATGGTCACAGAGTAATGAACAATGATAATGAGTAAGTGGTCATGAAAGTTCTGGTTGTTGGCAGTTCTAGTATGGTTTTCTTACAAAGTATGTGCTTCGCTGTAAAGAGCCTAAAGCCCAGTTTTCTAACAACCCGACTTGAGCAGGTTCAACATGAACAGACGTCGTGCACACAGGTCATACACTAAAGGCATTAGCAAGCTCATCACCATTGGCAGGGGTATGTCCTTTGATTTCTTGGAGACCTACATGATTGTTTCAGCACACAATTGTTTCAGTATGTGCATATGAAGATCATAATATAATGCTTTCAAGATTTACATATTTTCCTTTACATTTTGTCTGTGCATAGGACCGGAATCTCTGTTGCGAAGGCCAGCCATGGTAACACAAGAACCAGATTCAGACAGTTATTATCACTACCTAAGGGAGGACATAGTAGAGAAAGAAGATTGGAGATGCTTCCACACTGTCAATGGTGAGCATCACTGGTCTATCTGGCATATGGTACCAAATGAATGCACTACTGGATTGGTAGTTATCTGATGTGCAAAGGTCTCATTTGGAGTGTGCTGCTGAAACAGGCCTTCGAATCTTTGAGGATGTCACAGCTTCAAAGGTGCTCTTTACTGGCAAAGTTGTCTAGTTTCCCAATTTCTTTCTTCCTCTGGGTAGCACAATTCAGTAATGGAGGGAGGCAAACCGTTATATCCATCTTATAGTCAGACATTGACTCTAGTATTTTAGAGGTATTTATGATCTCTAAGGAAGGAAACGAGTTTTATGTTGCATCTCTTCAAGCCCATTTGCCTTCTATGAATTGCAGGCAGAAAAAGGGACCATAATGAAGGCAGTTGGAGTGGTAGAGTCATCTCCAGATACAATTTTTGATATGATTATGAGCCTGAACAAGTCACTCAGATACCAGTACTTATAACCACACCCCCAAAACTCTCAATTTTATTTTGTTCATCAGTCAAGAAGTATGACTGCAGTCTTGAATATCTTTTCCTGGCTCCTGAACTGGAATCTGTTGTTCCAACTCATGTACATGGACCATATTTTGATAGTGGGTGTGCATCTCTCCAGATGGGATGTTTTGACAGCTGACTTAGAGCTTGTGGAGGAGATTGATGGTCATACTGACATTGTTTATGGTTCCTTTGATCCCAAATACTTCAAAAGGTGGGCAGTTCTCTTACATCCCTCCTCCTCTCTCTGGGTTATCACTGAGTATCGTCCGGTTTTGCAATACATAACTCTGGCAATAAATTTCCCTTGATCCTAGCACTCAGTTTCCATTCAGCTTCTTCCAATCCCAATAAGGTGTGATCACAGGAACTCTATTGTTCTGGGTTCTTATTAAACCTGATGTGAGCTTTTTCTTGGAGTGTTTCAGATTTTATTCCAAACGAGACTTCCTCTTTTCTCGTAGTTGGCGGAGAGACCAGGATGGCTCTTATTGTAAGACTATCCTCCTTGCATGGGTCTGAATAGGAATGGTTGAGATGACTATAGATGCAAGTTGCAGTAGTATCAGTAACTCAAGTGGAGTCATATCAGTGGATTTCTGTGTCATATGAGTTTTCCATTGCAATAATGTGATGGTAGGGTACCTATTGTTGTTATGTGGTTTGCATTTGGTTTGCATGAGAGTAATTGGGTGAACACAATTGTTGCAAATAGCATCAGAATGTTACAAAATTGCCCAGCTGGTATGTTTTGGCAGCTTTTTGTTTCGAAATTTCTATCAAATGTTCTTACTAGTTGTCTGGCACAATGATCTGTTGATGTGGTTTCTATAATGACATGGAGGAATGCACTCCTGATATGCCAGTTTGAGGGGCATGGAATAGAGAAGGCAATGATTGTGGATTGGTTCATATGGGATGCAGCAATCAGACAGATCTCTACCACCCACAAGAAGCAGCCTACCAGATCTGGGTTTCAGCGTATAGACCTAAGTCGTAAGTTCTCATGTGCATACACTAGAACTGAATATCTACCCAACACCACACAACATTGTGCTTCCAAATTGATGGAATACAATAATCATACAATATTCTATCCTTGGTTTGCAGCCAGCATCTGGGAGATTACACCACTACCTTCCAAGCCTGGAGTTGGCACGCCGTGTTCACTAGTTTCACAGATAGTGGAGGTGAATTCGACAGGATGGGGCCGATGGAAGAAAAGCCATTATTCCAAGTTCCACAAGACTATCCCTTACATATTACTTTGCCGGATTGCAGGTTGGCTTCTCTTCAATTTTTTCAGCAACACCACCTCTTGTATCTCTTTTGTGTCAAGTACTTTTTTGACAGAAAATTTTCATTTTAAAGATGTAAACTGCCTACTGGTGTTATGAAGTCTGTTGTGTGGTTTTAGACTCAGGGAACAAGGATATCATCAGCATCTTTCATTCAAGAGCTGATTTTTGATACTGACCTTGTCATATTAGGTATAAGAGAGGTCTTTGCAGCAAATCCACAGCTTGTCTCACTTGGAAGTCACACAAAGACACAAAGTTTCAAGGATGTGAAGAAGGTGCTGGAACAAACTGAGCTTATACCTAGGGAGACAACTGTTCTAGTTGAATCCCCTCCTGAGTCCCAGGTTTTGGAATGCCATGAAGAATTCTATGACGCAATCATGGCAGAAGAGCAGGATGAGGAGGATGAGAGTGATGACCAGGAGTTGCTTCCGAAGCACCACCCGAAAATGGTTTGTTCGAATCATGTGCTCTGCATTGTATTGTAGTCCAAATCATATTCTCTCTTCAGATCTGTCAAATACAACACTGTATAAACTATTTTATGGATCTAACTGGAATGTTGAAGGCTGGTCTCTGTGACCTGCTGGCACTTTAAGATCAACACAGTTGGATCTTTGCAGATTTAATTTTTAAGAAGGAGAAGAATAGTGGGAAATGGGGGAAATCAAAGATTTACAAACATGTGATGGCATCACCGGTTAATACTGTTGACAGCTCTTTTTACTGTAAGGCTTGTCCACATTTTGCCTTACTATTACAATAACCAAACATCTTGACTTCAAACTTACAAGATGGGGTAAAGATGTGGCTACAACAGGAAGGAAGCATTTCTCTTCAGATTCTCAGACTGGGTTTCCTCATACTACAGCCCTCATGAAAAGCGTTCTAACAGACCATGGTAGGTGAAATATTTTTGATCTTGATTCTACTGTCATTGTTTGGGTATGAGTGGTGCAGACAGCAAAGCAGAAATTCAAAGCAGGTTCATGGACTCTCATGTTGGGCCTCTCTGGCAAGCATCACCCTGGTACACCCTATCTAGCAGCCTCTCTCCCTGCAAAGTACTAGTCATTTGAGTTTTTAAAAGAATATATCCCTCTTCAACATTTCAGATCATATCAGGTCTTTATTATCAATTCTCATGTATGAAAAAGGAACTACCCTCAAGCAAAAGTTATGGACACAGACGTGCAGCTCCCTCTTACATTCCTGATGGATGGTAGTGAATGCCATGCAGCAAGCAGGATAGGCAAGGAACTTGACTGGAACATGCCAGGAGTGGAGATGGACTTCAACCTGTTCAAGGGATCATTGCGTCAAACTGTGCATGATAAGGATTCAAATGGTTGGTCAGACCCTGGTGGCAAAGGCTTCATGGTTCGCAGCCGCACCTATGACCAAGACAGCCTGAAGGTGTGTGCTTTCACAACATCCAATCCTTATCCTCTTTTACTCAACCACCAGTCTGACATTGACAGAATTTGAATGGTTTGACGAAAGCTTTTAATGTGCTTTAGCAGACACCTAAGCAAGTTTTTGAACAATTGTCTTTTACTCAGTATGTTTATTTCTCTACTATTGACTGAAACTTAATCAGTATGAGGCTTGAATCCTGGCTGAAGGTGGCTATATGTTATGACAATTAGATATCAGGAGGTGAGCCTCTTTTAAAACTTGTGGCAGTCGATTGGTTCAAGTCAGAGCAGAAAATTGGCCATATTGCAAAGCAGCCTGGCTGCTGTGTGCAGGTAACCTGGCTCTCTTTCTATCCCTTGAATGTTTTCTTGAGAGAGGAAAGTTTGTGTCATGTTATGGTGTGCCATATGTGCATGCTATCCTGGTAAAGTCAACTGAGCTATCCTATTCACATCCCTTCATATTGCACAATGAAGTTTGATTTTTTTTTCCTGGTGTCACAGTCAGAGGCAGGGAGAAAGGCTCCATTTATCCTGGTTATAAATCTACAGGTACTCTTGATTTCTGACCCAGCTTGTAGTGATGATTGTCAAATGAGCAATGGTTAGAACTAAAAACTCATGTTGACTTGTAACTACTAGGAACCACAAGTGCTGAAGTAGTCACATTTCAACACTCAAAATTTAGGGGATGGTCTGATAAATGTGTTCAGGTACCAGCAAAACCAAATTACAACTTGGTCTTCTACTTTGTTGCTGAGAAACCCATTCAACCAGGCTCATTACTGGATAGATTTGCAAATGGGGATGATGCATTTCGGAATTCTCGTTTTAAACTCATACCCAGCATTGTGGAGGTAGGTTATATGCTTCAACAAAACCCTTTCTTGTAGTTCTGGTTTACTTTGAGGCAGAAGCATACAGAAAGGACACATTGTTCAAAACTCAGATTGTTCTATGGCAGGGTTACTGGATGGTGAAGCGAGCTGTGGGCACCAAAGCTTGTCTCTTGGGCCGTGCTGTTACCTGTCATTATTTGCGAGAAGATAACTTTCTTGAGGTATTATGCACAAGCAAGACCTGAGATTGAGATGCTCAAGATAAAACTAGCTTGGGCATTGGCTTGTTTTACATCAGAAGGTATTATCATGTTGAGTTGCCCTAAAATCTTCTCCAATGGTGGATAACATTTCAAGGTGGGGCTGGTGCTTGACAGATTGATGTGGACATTGGGTCATCAGCTGTGGCACGAGGTGTGGTGGGTCTGGTTCTGGGATACCTCACCAATGTTGTGGTCGATCTTGCCATTTTGATTGAGGTAATCTGGTCTTGCTAAAATCATCTTTGCAGAAATGAACTTTGAACACAATTTATGTTGTGATACATATCCCCTGTGCTCTTGTGTGATATATATCCCTACTCTTTTTGTTTTGTGATTAGGCCAAAGGCGAACAAGAACTGCCAGAGTATCTTTTGGGGACAGTGAGAATAAACCGCATTGAGGTGGATTCTGCTGTTAGACAATAACCAAAGGCCAACAAGGCGCATCAAAATTTTAAGGTTTTGACCCTAAACCCTGCAACGCACACCTAAGACTTTCAGCTGCCCCTCCATCTTCCTCACAAAATACAGTTAAGTGAATCGATGATGAGCCCTTTGTACCATAGCCAGGCTCCTGTCCTGTAGTAGTAGTAGTAAGTAGTCTTGTAGACCAATTCTTTTGATCTCATTATAAAAGGAGAATTGCGAGTTCAAATTGTTCCACCATTCTTACTCTCTCATCAGGGCTTTCAAACAATCAATTTTCATGTGCAAAGAGGTAATGCACCAAGTACGACACAATCCATCATTCACCAAATCATTTATTATTGTCAACCTGAGAAATTATAATAAACAAATTATATATATATCCTAGTAAAAAAAGACCCTTATCTTTTTTATAGTCCCATTTTTTTGCTTCATTGTAAAATGCAACTTCTGCAACAACTTATTGTTAGATTATTATTACTATTCCATTGCACAGATGTTATGTTTTTCTTTACAAAATGGCTGGTATAAATTGATTGCTCAGTATGAAGAAAGTTAGCAGCTCTACAACACTTGCAAAAATGGAGCCATCTAATAATCCAGATCTAATAAATTGAATGTCATATGCTTGAAATCTCTGGACAGGTTTTTATGCTCCTCCATGAATGTCATCTGCTACAAAATCATGTGGCAAAGTCCGCTACCATACATAGAAAATGTACTTTTGAGCCTCAGACCAATATGACAACACACCATGTCATGAAATGAAATTTGCACATGTATGAAATTTGCAGAGAAAAAAAGTCTGTACCAACAACACTTTAGAAAAGAAACATGACAATATGCAGTGTAGACATAACTCATAACTTTAATGAGAATGGCTCACAATGTGTGCAACAAACTATGCTATTATCATCACCTTCATCATGAAAGCCCACATGCTGCAATGATTTTCATAAGAAGGAAATAACATAGCAGACACTGTAAAGGAATTTGAATTACAGTTTCACAATCTGACTGCTAGGAAGGTTCGCTCACATACTTGCTAATTTGTGTAGAAGCACTGCAGGTTGGAGAAAAGACTTTCACAAGAATTTGATAATCCTTTTCCCATAACCTAATGTCACATTGACCACCATTCACATGTTTTGAAGTGCCAAGATGAGTCACACCACTGCTAAATGGCAGAAGAAGAAATGTTGCCCAGAACTAGGATCAGAGCTCCTACTTCTTTGACAGGCAAAGTGGCATAATATGCATTTGATATGACTTTTAACACATTCAAACAGACCTCTGACATCAAAACTCACACATAAATCACCTTGTTCAGAAACCTCGAATCTAACCTCTCAGCTCAGATAAAACTAATGAACTTGAATCCATGCACAAATAAGGTTTTAGCTTCCATGGATATGTCATAACAGTCTTCCTTGGACAGCACAGCTTTCAGTATGTGGAATACAGACCTGCAGGGAAAAAATATCCCACCACTGCAATGAGTTGATGCAAAACTCAGAGTCAAAGTGCAGAATCATCGAATTAATTTGGGAGCACATAACATAACCCTAAACCCTAAACCCTGTGCATTGTGAGGCAGAGCAATCAATAGGTATGAAACAGGTACATGTTCAGCAAAAAGATGTGCTGAACAATATTCAGTGTCTGTGAGCAGAATAAAGATACCAAGGCTTACCAGGAATCTACTGATGCTGCTTGTGAGCTGAAGCATTCATCCGAAAAAGCCCACCTTCACTTATAATCAATGTCTTACTCGTTGTATCAAGAACAGCACCAAAATTGATGATTGACTAAGTATACCAACTCCATCCTTCAAAGGGCAGTCAATCAATGGCATGCACGTGGGTGGTTACTGCTAGTAACTGAATTGTCACAGCGACCACAGCTGATTTTTAACCACCACCACTCAAAATAAAATCTGTTCTAAACAAATCGTCTACATGTTACCTAAAATGTGGAGCAAGAGATCAACACTGGGAAACTTTTTTATCCCCTATGAGACTCTTTACACAAGCAAGCTGATGAGATAGAGACCCCTGTATCCCTCTCTCTTCATGGTGAAGTCAATAATTCTATCTAAAACAGAACAGGAAGAAGAGGAGTGATGATGATGGTGGTGGCTGGGAAACTTTAATCAGCTTCTTTGCCCCTTCAGAAACTGTCTCCTAAAGCCCACTCTGGGAATCATGCTTCATAACAGAGCCCAAAGCAGTGGCCTCATCAGGAGGCAAGCTGCTTAGCAGTGTCTGCATCTCATCTCCATACTGCCCACACAACTGCATAACTGCTCTTCCAATGCCCGTTTTCAGGACTGTGGATGTATCCTTTGACACTACAACTTGTGCAAACACAGGCACCAATTGAGGTACAAAAGGCATAATCTGTGTAAAAGCAGGTATCCAACCACAAGAAGAATCCTGTTAAAAAATGGAGAGAGAGAGAGAGAGAGAGAGAGAGAGAGATGACATGAACAGCCTAGTAGCCTGGGAACCTACTTGAAGTAAATGGATACAGACAAAGATGTGAAACAATACCTATCTTCTCACTGTCCCAAAAGATCTGCCTATGTGTTTGTTGCTGCAAAAGTTATACAAAGTGAAAGGTGTCTTGTGTACCTGGGGGTGAGAAGCTGAAATAAGACCACATAAACATCCATATACTGTTTCTGACTCCTCCATGTCTTCCTTGAGTGGTAAAGCTGAAATAAGAACTGGTAGAATCTGTTTGACAAAGTCCACCCCACCCAACTCAAGGTAACTTAGGGACCTGATGCCATCTTTGACAATGTAGAAAAGAAAACCCTAAACCCTAAACACTGTTTGTCAGAAACAACCAGGACATCTGGTTTCCATCTAAAAAGCATCCTCCGAAGAGGCTTTCAAGATCAAGAGAAACACCACCACCCTCTGATGAAGTGAGAGACTGAAAGTCAAAGGAACTAGACAGACTGGGGAAAGCAATCAGCTGATCAGTTTTTGGATCAGCAGTCTTTGAGCAGCTTTGGAGATAGTCTACCTGATTCAAAGGCAGTGCATTGGGCTGCGCACTGATCATACGAGCAACTGCACCTGCTGCATTATCTCTCACCCCATTGTCTGTTTCCCCAGTTCCAAAAAGAGGGTGCAAAGCCACCAAAATACTATTGTAGTACTGCAAAGCTTTCTCTCCGCCGTTTCTGCAGAGTTCACCAACACAATAGGCACCATTTCGGCGGTTTGTAGCATCTGGTGATGCGAGCTCCTTGATAGCAATTGGCATTGAGGTCTGCAAGTTCAAAGCGTTTATATAGCTTGTCAGGACAGCCATCTGGTAGGACTTCTACATGATCACCATCAGTCCTTTCAGGTTCTATGGTGGCCATTCCCATGACTTACTAGCAAAACATATCCTACTCAAATAATGCCATGAACAACAAAAATCACCATTAACCAGCCAGGGTAACAAAGCACCCATCATCACTCACATCAAGATACGGGATGATTGCAGTGCCAATCTCTTTTGCCACCTCAGCCACACACGCAACAGCCATTGTTCTATCATTTGGGGGTCGAGTAGGTTTCTGCAATCAACAAACAAAATCCTCCCACAACTGTCATCAGACACTATCTCCTCAGACTTGGAAAAGACTAGACTCATTGGAGTTGGAAAAAACAGAGAAATGCTTTCATTCTGTTGTACCCATATTCTCCATTATCCCTAGGTGTGCTTCTGCTACCATTTCTTAAAACCCAACATCACAAATATTGTCTTTCACAGAATCAAGCTATCATTCTCCTATCAGGCTCAATCTAGGTTAAGATAAATTTCAACAAGTGATATATGTAGAGATAGATTTGGTCAACAGTGATTTTGTCAAAGTAAGTTACCGCAAACTTCATGAGTGGTTCATAGAACTGACGAAAGAGAGGCTCGAATGAAGCTCCCATGCAGGAGCCAAGGGCAGGTAGAACATCTGTCACAGCATCAATAAGGAGTTCATCGTGCTCGATATCATCATCATCACCATCACTATCTGTATCCCCAGTCTGTTGGCACACTGCTTCTTGACGCAACAGTGATAGTGTTGCCTCACACAAGGGCCCAATAACTGCACACAATTGGAAAAAATTCCACACTAAAATCTCAAAACATTTCTCAGCAAAAATTGAATATAAAAACCAGTGAGATGTCAAACTGGGAGCAGCTTTAGAAATGTTTTTTTGGGAATATCTATATACCGGTCATTGCAGGAACTTAAATCAGTCCCCGCAAAATGTGCCTTCATTCAAAGAGAGAATACCCAGACACAAAAAATGCCAAAAAAAAGAAAGCCAAAGAAAAAAAGTAAAAAAAACCCTAAACCTTGAGCAAAAAGAAGTCAGCATCATATTAAAAGCATCACCCATTTGGCTAACAGACACGACAAGACCATGACTGCAACACACAGACAGACATGTGATGAAGATTCTTGAGATTTTCTTGTTGAACCCAAGTCGGATGATGATACTGGGTCTTTTCTGAGTATTGGAGAAAATAAAGCAGAAAGGAGAAGAAGTTATGAGCTCTTTTTTACATTTCTCAACAGAGTCATAAGTCACAGACTTAATGACTTCTACAATGCTTGAGCACACTTGTGAGACTGTGTCTTTGTCATCATCCTCGTTCATGATCTTGATATACTGCTCCATGATGATATCTGTTGCAGCAAAACAGAAAATTGAAGTCTCTCAGCCAAACTCTCTGCAAATTTTGAAGGAAATTACAAGAAAAGCAACAATCCATGATGATGACAATGAGTCAAGAAGATATGAACTAATAATAATTCAGTCTCTGGTTTCTGCTGCTGAAATCGAGGGAAATTTGGGTTCACCTAAGACGTGTTTTGCTTCAGGAGAAATCTGCAAAAATAGCCCAAAATCTCAGCAACATCAAAAAACACTAGTAACACTATGACTTCAAAAATCACTGGTAAGACTAAATCAGATCCTTATCAAGGGCATAATAGACTGAAGTCAGTTGGAATGTAGACTGACACAAGTGAGATATTATCTGTTTTTACAAAGTGAGAGAGAGAGAGAGAGAAAGCTAGCTTACAGTGTCACTAGGGAAGGCTGCTCGTATTGCTGTAAACAAATCTGCAAAAAGGAACAGATATCATTTTTACATCAGGTTTTTAAAACAAAAGTCTCTGACAAAACTTCTGAAAACACCCAATTGAAATCTCCAGAATCCTTAGCAAGCCTATCATCAGAGGAAGAAGAAGAAGGCTGTTTGAGACACCTACCAGGATGCAAATGCCTAATTTGGACTAGATTGATTGATGTCCTAATTCAAAAGCTCTAGCACAACAGAATATATGCAAAGTAACTTCTTCACACTTAGGGTTTAGGGTTTCAAAGTCAAAACGGGAAAAAAACATACGCTGCAAGGCAATGACAGCTTGGAGTCGTACATCCTCATGAAAGTAACCCAAATGCTTCTTCAGCACCTTGAGTGTTTCCTCAAAGTAACTGTTTTAGGTATTAAGTGGCACAGCCATAGATAAGACCAGAATGTTGCAGGAATTATAACACAGAGAGAGAACATCAATCGCAACACAAAAAAAACACAAACTGACAGCTTGATTACCATGTGTTGGCACTTTATAGCTTAGGGTTAAAGTCCTGTCAGCATGCAAAAACCCTAACCGCCCAAACTATCCTTGAATCCTTCCAAAAGGATACGGCATGAAAGAGCTTTTTGTATGTAGAGCATAGAGGCCAAGAGCTTGGGTTGCTGCTGCCTTCTCATCGAGGACTCCAGTTCGTACGCTAAAGTTTCGGATGCGCTTGCTGTCAGTGTCTTCATCCTCATCAGATGAAACACTGCCAATACCCTTGTCAAGGTCATCATTGTCACCATCTGAATCAGCAGGATCAAATGCTGTCCCATCATCCAAATTGCAAGAGGCCAATGCGAGTGGCACTACACGTGACAAATACTTCACCACCCAAAGACAGGAAGAAAAAAGCACACAGCAGTTTAGGGTTTTTCACTCAAAACAAAATCACTGCCATCCTTTCAGGCTCATTCCAACATCTTCCAAAACACAGGGTTGATTCAAAAATAGGTATATGCAAAAACACAAGTTCTTCTTATTCTCCAAAATTACAGAATCAGATTACAACAAGATCAGAAAAAAGAAGTAAAAACTTCCATTACCGGAGCCAATCCCTCTTCCAAAATCTCTGCAACATTGCTGAAGAACCCATGGCTGTATTCTCGCAATTCACTAAAGTCTAGCGAGAATCCCTGCATTTGCAGACCAAGTCTGTTTTCAGTACATTAATATCTATGAAGATTGCAGAGAACATGTCCCCACAACACTGCTCACTGCGTTGGGTACAAAAATCAGAACCAGTTCTGGTTCAGTTTTTACCAACTGGAACCAGAACTGGCAGTTCAAACCCTCCAAACCAGGTACCCACCCAACACTGACACATACCTACACATCAGACAAGATGGGCTGTTGAAAAAAAAATAGGTTACCTCAAGTGCTGCTTCAATGAAGCTAGGCAAAACTGGCTCAATGACACTGCGTCCGACTGCCATGCCAACAATGCCTACAAGTTCAGTTGCACGAGCACGGGCAGGCAAGTCTTCATCTTTGGTTAGGACCATGAAACCTTGCATGAAGTGTAGCACACGTTCTGTGTAGGGAACAAATGAAGCCTCTGCTGCTGCTGCAGCTGATCCAATTGCAGACTGTAGTACATAACAAATGTAAAGCCCATCAGCATGCAAAAACCCTAACCCATCCTAAACCCTGAACTCATCCTTTATCAGCATTGTGAAAAAGTGCACTGACAAAAATCCATCCAAGAGTCCTCTAGCTAGATAATTGGAGGGAGTCAAACTGCAAATCTGCCAGATATAGCATCAAAGGCAGCAATAGGTATGCATCCAATTGTTGAGGGTTTCTACCATGCAAGTCTCTTGAATGTCTCGCCGATTGCTTTGCAAAGCTTCCAGCAATTTGTCCATCAAAGGTGCCAGATATGGCAGAATTTCCTCTTTCAAGTTCTCACAAAATGCTGCAAGTGAATAGAAAGCCTTTTCCTGCAAAAAATTCATTGAATTTTTTCATGATTGAATCCAGCCAGTGGAATCCTTTCGCTACACCCTTTTGTCCATTGCAATTGTGGTGCGTGGAAAATCTCCAACAACAACTTGGGCTTTGAACACTGAAGTAAAAGCAAAATCTATCTACCTGAACTTCTGGCACAGGATCACTGAGTATTGTGAAAATGCATGGCAGCACCCGCTCATAGTATTCATTGATTTCAGGCTGTAGGTGCTCAGCAAATTGACCAAGAGCAAAGCTTGCAGCACCACGCACCACCTTCACCATGCATACATTTCATCCCCACTTACTGTTAGCAAATGAAGAAGAATATGGGAGCTTGCTAACAAGGTTCATTCTTTATTCCTGTTCTGGACTTCTTTCCAGAGTACCAGATTTACACATTGAGCAACTTGGTTAAAAACCCTAAACCCCTAAACCCTAAACCACTCCTGAAAATTTCCAGTATCCCAGCAGCCTACATTAAAGAGCACTTGTTTCATCAAACATCCAACTTCCCAACAGTTTTACCTCTACCCATAAACCTCAGTCAAAAGGTGGCAGCCAGAATCAGCTTCACTGAAAAAAGCATCATTAGAGGACCCAAGATCGCTTCTTCTTCTTCTTATTACCTGCTCTTTATCCTTGAGGGCTTCCAGCACCAGGGTTAGAACCTCCTCCAACCTGGTCTTCATGACTTCAAAACAACCCTCAGAGATAACACCCAGTGCCATCACAGCAGCGTCTCGGTAATTTGGGTCTGGGTTCCGGCAGTTGGAAACAGAAAAGTGCAAGACAGGTGGGAAGATATGTTTCTTTGGAAGATTCATTGCCATGGTGTCCAGGACTTCAGCAGCTGCATGTTCAGGGGCCACCTCATCCTCGTGGTTTCGTGTATCAGGCTCTGCCAAGATTGGGCACATGACTGCCAAAATTGGCCCCACCATCTTGTGCTTCACAAGTGTTTTTGGCTTGTACTTGGACAACCATGACAATATTTGAATTGCCTGCAGCATTCAGTCAACAACAGGAAGATGAGTGAACCTAGAGAAAGTTGTCCCAATCTTTCTAAACATTTGTAAAGGAAATCCAAAGTTAGGGAGGAATCCAAAGAGAAACAATAGACAACTGCTAGAAGAAGACAAAGAAGAAAAATAAACAAGTGCAAGGAAAAAGCTTCAATTCTTTACCTGATAGCGTGTGTTAGCTTCAAGGTGCTTGTTTGAGCAAACCTCGAGGGCAAACTGCACAATTACTGGAATAGTAGGTCCCAGGAGCGGGGCAGGTGACTCAACCAGTTCGTCGAATATCTCAAAGGCCAGAATAGCAACATCCTCATCTCCATTTGCCAGACACATTCGTGACACATTCAAGATGGGTGGAATCAGCTCCCGGAACATCAACTGCAAAGAGTAGTTGTTGTGACAGATGCAAGTTCAGAAAAGTAGTCATCTCACACGACAGTGCAAGCAAATGCCTGCAAAGTAAAGAGCAGCTTACCTTGCAAACAAATAAAAAGAACCTGAGTCCAGGTAAACCCTAAACCCTAAAGCCCGCCATTTTTGGGCAGACCCCAATTTAATCTACTAGCAGTTGCTGCTGCAGCATGGCAGGAAGTGATAGAAACACATGCAGAGAGGAGAGAGAAAGCCAAATATATGAAGAATTGTCCACACTCACTACTTCCTGTTCAGTTTGAATGTAGCCCACAAAAGCTCCAACAGCCCTGCCATCACATCCAAGAACAAGTAAGAACTATATCACTTGTCTGCAACCTTCCACTCTCTGTGTGTCAGGAGATGGAAATTGGGAAAAACCATTGATGCTAGAAATTTTCTTGTACAAAAAGAACAGTGTCATATACATACAGAAGGAAGGACTCTACTGAGAGGTTTCCCGAAAGGTGACAATGTGCTGAACAGTAGTTAAATCAATTCTGTGGCTGCTAGCTAGCTAGATTGCATACTTGAGAGCAGCAACCCGCACACGATTACTTTGTTGATCATTCAAACCGCTCACGAAAACCCCTTGCAGAGTTGCAAAGTGAGGACGAAGCAAGTCACCGATTGTCTCTGTCAAAGAGCTGAAAAGAATTAACGCCACCTGATATTTCTCCATTGCAGTACCAAAAAACCCCCAACCTTTTGATTATGAGATGACCTGACTAGGGGTTTTAAGCTCCTCCTGACTGACCCAAAAAATCCTGGAAATCAAAAGAAAAAGACAGCCACCTCTCTGGACACCAATTGCCCCTCTCTTGAAAACACACAATGACTGATATCAAAAGGGTATAGATGGAAAACTGGATTAGCATTTTTTCTGCAATTGGGTTTTCTCTTCTTCTGCTGCAAACTGGATTAGCATTGTTTCTGCAATGGGTTTTCTCTTCAGCTCTGAACTGGGTTAGTGTGTTCTTTCCGCAATGTGTTTTCTCCTTGTTCTTCAGTTGTGAACTGGATTAACATTTGTTCGGAAATTTGGTTCCCTTCTTCAGTTGTGAACTCGATTAGCATTTTTTCAGCAATTTGGTTCACTTCTTCTTCAGCTATGAGTTTAGATTCATCATAAGAAGCTGCAATCATCAGTAGTTATGGCTTCCAGTGTTGGCATTGTCTCTGTAGGGATCTATCTCATAGTACTTCTCATCAGGTGCAGAAAAAGCGCACACTCTTCAGACAGTTGTAGCTGTTTTTGTTGTTTCAATCTGATAATTATCTCTGTAGGGAGGAGGGATCTCTGCATTATTCGGTCTCCATTAGATACAAGGTGGCACAGTCAGGGAAGGGTCGTCACAAAACAACAATCAGAAAAAAGCAATGTTCTCAAATCTGACAGACAGAATCAAGAGAAGAAGAAGGCAAAGTGATTGCTGGAATCACATAGGTAGTTGGTTCTTGAAAGAATTCTTGAGGATCCTGAAGAATTTTCTTGGACAACCCAAGAGATGCATTCATTCATCGGTAGAGGAAGAAAGAAAGAACCGGCCTTACTTCGCGGTGCTCTTCTTGCGCACTTTGGCTGCATTGATGCAGAAATGGAAGCAATTCTGGCCACTCCCCTGCTGGAATTGCATGTTTGGCTATTACACTCACTACATCTGCACTAGCCCTTCGCACCGGAGGACTGCAAAAAAGATGGATCACACCCCAAACAAGAAAGGATCATCACACCCATCATCATCAAACATGTGTTCTCTGAGAGACAGAGACACAGAAGAGACATAGAGGCAGCAGAGACACAGGGACACAGACACAGACACAGACACAGAGGAATGGAGCAATGGATGGGCGCTGCCAACCCTAACCTTGGCTCCAGTGTGATGCTCTCCAGAAGAGTGGACTTGACGGAGTTTCTTGTTTCTGGGGAGAGCTGCATCCAGTGGCCCGTGATCTTCTTCCGTAGCAAAACGCCGGCCAACTGTCTGACCTCTGGCGACTGCGCACTCCGCACGTAGTGCAGCAACCCCGGCACCAGCTGCGGGTCCTTGGACAGCAGCCGAATCTGCTCCTCCGCTTGCTTCCGCGCTTCATTATCCGGTACCAGAAACTGCCGAAGAAGAAACTCCAAATGATCCATTCCTGCAACAAGAAAGAATTCTCGTTGTTGTTAGATTGTGGTTCTCCTTTTCTCAACCAGAGAGAGAGAGAGAGTCTCTTCTTTCGTCTATTCTTTTGACTTTTTTCTCGAGACTTCAGGGCGCGGAAGCTCGATCTCAGCTCAAAATTTCCCTAAAATTCATGAACCCAACACAACGTAATTCCCGTCGAGTCTCTCCTCCTCTTCTGCCAATCGCAGGAGACAAAACAAAGGCATGCAATATAGCAAACAAACGAACAGGAACAACGCCAAGAGCGCCAAACCCTAACCCTAATCCAAGCTTCTTCCCGCCCACATCTGAGATCCGAGGTCTGATTCTTTGCTTGGGTGTTTCGCTGTGTGGTTCTCCTTATCCTCTTCCTGCTCCTCTTCCTTGCTTGCTTCTTTCCTTCTTCTGCCGGTTGTATCTGTCTTCTGTCTTCTTTTGTTTGTTTGTTTCTTCTTCTTCAAGGAAAATGCCTGCATTTGCTGTTGTTGCAGAAGAAGAAGAGCATGAGGAGAATGACGCCACGGATCTGCTTTACCAAGTAAGAAGCTTCTTTTCTACTTTTCTCCAGCTGTTTTGCGTTCTTGTTGGTTTCACATCTGTTGCTGCAGCAGCATTTGTGGGTTTTAGAATTTGTAGGTTGCAGAGGAGAGAGACCGACCAGCATTGTCAGTCAGCTGTGTGGCGGGCTCCTCCTCAACAAGAATATTTCTGTGAAAGGAAACTCCGACTTTTTGACGGTTTGCTATCGCTTACCCCATTTTTTTGCAGTCATGCTTTGTCTTGCATGGAGGAGGAGCAGCTCCGAAGGAAGAAGAAGAAGTCCAACAAGCAAGCTTACCAATGATCCTTGAAGACGAACTACAATGCTGTGGAGTGTGGCGCATGCAAGCCTTCAACATTGTGTGGGGAAGACTAGAGACGCTAGCACAGGTTGGTTTTTAGGTTTAGGTTTAGGATGTTCAGTGATCAATTTTGTTGCATTCTTTCTTGTTGGTAGAGAAGAAGATGGATTCTTCATTATTGCAGCATTGCTGCTGCTAGTTTGTTGCTGCTGTAAGTAGCTCTTTCTTTGGATCCTTTTTGTTGTTGCAAGATTCTAGATTGAGAACCCTAAATCTCAAACCCTCTTGCAGAAAGAAAACACTCATGGTAGTATGCCAAGAGGGTCTGATCAGTGGCAGCTCACCTTTGATTATTTTAAAGAAAAGCCACTGCAGCAGCAAAGACAATGGACTGTGGGAAGAAGACTGTTGTTCCTCGTGTGGGAAGACTGTTGTTCCTCGGGCAAGAAGATGTGTTATAAGAAACACAAGGGATGGTGGGCTGTCTGGTAGTTGTCATGAGCTGCTTGCTAGTCTGGAGTTGATGATCATCAAGCTTCTTCTTGTTGCCACAATGTTGAGCCTGTTGAACTAACTTCTGTTGTCTTGGTGTGCCACTACATTGGAAGAACAGGCAACACTGGAGGAGCAGAATGAGGAGAGTTACAAGGAGATTGTGAGATGGGTCTGCAATCGGCACTTCTGTGATGCTCAACAACAACTGTACAGATCGGCAGGGTTCACTGCCATCCATGCAATCCAGCAGCAGGAGTCTGGAGGCATTTTCAAGAAGGGCCCACACATGGTCGGCTCTTTCAACAAGCAACTGCATACTGGGTTTCTTTTTCTCGGTAAGAATTTGAGAGTCTGTTTTTTGTGTCAACAATGATTGCTTGCACTTGCCTTCCTTGCCTTGGGGGTAGATTTTTCTACATGTTTTCAGTTGTACACACTGACATATCAGCGTTCTGTCTCCAGTAAAGTTCTTTGTTTAGTGCTGCTCAGAAAATGTTCCATGTCTTCATTTACTTGCACATTGGTGCTTTTTCTGCAATGTTGTCAAGCAGAGAGATACATGAGCAAAACTCTTTCTTTCTTTCTTTCTTGGGCACTTTCTTGGGGGTAAGGATTGTTGTATTCTTCATTCTGACTCTCCTTTTTTTGTGGTGGGTTCTTCGACAGGTGGTGTGGATCTGTCTGACCATGAAAACACATTCAAGGGCCTTGCAACCTATCTCAGGGAGCACAAGTGTCATGTGGCCCGCCTTCTGCCGTGTGACTTTCCAGTTAGATGCCACATTGGTGTTCCTCTAAGCAGCTTGTTGAGGCAGTTTGTGCAAGTCAATGTAGAGGTGAGCTGTGACATCTGTGTTATGATGATGCTCTCTCCCTGCAGCAGCAGCTTCTTCATATGGTGTTTTGACCTTCGGTTAAGGGTTTAGGGTTTTCTGTAGTAGACCTTGTTTTCTTGGCTGTTGCTGCTGCCCTTTAAGCATTCAAAGCAGTGTGCTATTGCTATTGACAACAAACACAAATCCTATTGTTGAGTATTGAGAAACCATATGTTGGCTATGTACCAAATGTACACATGACAATGCCATAGGGCACTTTCTTTTTTCATACTGTGACAGACAACAGATATGGAAATTCTGGCTGCTTGGTATGCAGAACCCTCAAATTCTGGGTATCCAGTGGTCATCACTATTGAAAATGTGGAGCGCTGCAATTCAGCAGTTCTTGCAGAACTTATTGTTTTGTTGAGGTGTGCCACAAAGCCTTTGCCTTTATAGATATGTATTCTGAAGACTTCATTGTTATGTCTCTAATGTAGTTGACTTCACATATGTAACTTTCTTTGTCTGTCTAATAGTTTCATCCTGTGGTTATTTGCTTTGCAGCGAGTGGTCAGCTGAGATACCAATTGTGCTTGTGATGGGTGTTGCAACGACTGCAGATTTTCTGCAAAGTTGTCTTCCATCACATGCACTTGCACGTCTGAATGCTCAACGTTTTGATCTGAAGACACCACTGGAACGTCTGGAGGCAGTAGTGAAAGCTGTGTTGGTTGAATCTTTTAGTGCATTTGAAATAGGACATGGTGTGGCTCAGTTTATCACTCGCTTCTTCCTGCGGCATGATCTCACCATCTCTTCCTTTATCAGGTCTCTTAAGGTGGGTTTTTTCTCCAAGCTCGTCATTGTCATTGTCATCTGTGTGGGTCATCAATGTTAATCCAGATGTAGTAGAATGGGTTCTGTTTGTAAATGTGACTATAGTGAATCCAACTTGGTTGCCACCCTGATGAGCTCTAAAGAGTGCACAATATTCCCCCAAGACTCCCAAGATTCCTGTTCTAAAAAGTGAAAACTTTATTAATAATTCTTTGTGGTTGTGTCTGCAGGTGGTCTGTATGGAGCATTTCTGCAATGAGCCCCTTAGCTTCTTAAGTGAACAACTTCTAAAGTGCCGTAGCCAGGTAGTCTGTCATTCCCACCAAACACCCCAGACTAGGTATCATTAGACCATCCTCTGCATCTCTTGCTGAGTCTCTGAGGAAGCAAACATAACTGGACAATTGCATAATATTATGCTATGGGTGGTGGTGCTAATCATTATGTGGGTTGTAGCATAACTCATCAAAATTGTGCACAGGTGGAATTGGAAAATCAGTGTGCAACTTTGCCAACTGAGCTCCTGCAGCTTGCAGAAGGCTTGCCATCTGTGAAGAGGTAACAAATCTAATCATTTGTGTTAATGTGTATCCTTAGGATTTAGGGTTTTTGGTTCAAGGGTTTAGGGGAGAGAGCGATGTATCTCTATTTGTGGTCCATCTAGATACATGTTGGACTTCCTCAGAATTGGACAATTGTTGTTGTGCAGGCACTTTAGCAGAAGTGGTGCAGAGGAGGAGGATGGTATTGTCTGTATAAGCAAACATGTGGCTGCCAGGCTCTGGGCTCTTAGAGAGCAGAAGCAACTCTGGAGCATGGCCCTACTGGTGTGTTCCTCCTGATGACCAGAGTTCCTTCTTTGTGACCAACTAGCTTGCAACTGGTATTGTCAGAATCAGGATCAAGAGTCAGTTTCTCTGCTAGACAATTTTACCCAAATGTCTGTCATGTTTGAGTCTTTGAAAATTAGTTCAGGGTTTCCCATTCAGGGTTTAGGGTTTAGAATCAGTGCTGACACATGATTCAGCATTTTTGTCTGAGCATGGTAGTGAAATCCCCGAGGTCACAAGAGTGGCAGCTTGGCTCTTATCTTGCAGATTTATTTGCACCAGATTTTTCTTGTGAACTTAAATACTTGGTCAGACTTGTCTGTGGGCTTGCAGTGTGTGTATGAAGTTGGAAGGCATACAGGGCTCAGGTTTCTAGATCTCTTTTGTGAAGCACTGCACACTACTCTGTCATCATCATCAGAGATAGAAAAAGTGCCAACTGAGAGCTTCTTGAGTAGTAATTTACCACAAAGGATGACATCTTATGGCAGCAGCAGGGGATGGCAAGAGCTCAAGTTAAAGATCAGGTGTGTGTGTGCCCCATCAGTGTGTGTCCCTCCTCCCTTATACTGTCCCTCATACACAAATTCTGGAATCACAGCAGCAACTAGCATGCATGGTTTGTTGTCATTAGGAACAAACTCACTCTCTCAGCAGCAGCAGCACATGACCCTTTTACATCAGCTCTTTGTTCTCAGCTTTGATTTCAGTACTGATGAGAAAGCGTTTGCTGATATTAAATGTACTTTCAACAGGGAGATGTCAGTACCCATTCTCCGAAGTCTTCTTGAGGAATGGAAGAAAATAACAAGCCATGCTACCAAGGTATTTCCATGTGCATCAGTTTAACCAACTATTTCAGCTCTGTTTGTTCTTTGTTTCCTGTTGCACTGTTTCATTGAGAACTAAGCCAGGTTTGAGATTGTGAACCCTAAACCCTATACTTGAAGTATATTGTGCCCTCTCGCCAGATGTAATCTCTTCCAAGTTCCCCTCTTCTTACTTCTCTAATTTGTGGGTGCTTGTCAGCTTCATTCAGAAATATCTGCAGTCTACAACAATATCATCATGGGTGAGGAAAAACTGGAACATCCAACACAGTCTCACATGGCCACCAGCAGAGTTGGGGCGACTCAGGCACTGCCAACAGTAGTTTTGCAAACCCCAGATCAACCAGAAAATGGCAGCCACCTTGGCCAACAAGTGACAAATGGCTCTCTGACAAAGGAGTTCCCAGCTTCCTCCTCACCTGGCAACAAAAGATACAAAAAATCTGGCCAGGGCAGCCATGATATAAGCGATGCAGGTGGAAGCAGCCCAGCTTCAAATCTCAGGAGGCGGCCGTTGCATGAGGAGAGCCCCCAATTCCCTGCAATTGATGTCCCAAAGTCTCCAGAGAGGAGGGCACCACCAGTGGTTTGTAGTGTGCAGGAAACAACTGTGGGATGCACATCAAATGTGCTCCCAAGCTCCCCAGAGAGGACCTTTCAAGTTCCTGGCCTGCAGGAAAGCCCCAGATGTCCTGCTGCAGCTTCCAGATCTATGAAGTCCTTGAAGAAGGCATCATCTCCACCTTCCAAGAGCCCAAGAAAAAGCCCAAGAAGGCAAACCACCACACTTCTGAAGTCCTCCACTGATAAAATATCTTCTTCTTCGCCTTCTGACCTACGAAAACCCAACACAAGACAGACCACCACACCACTTAAGTCCTCCCTTCCTGAGAAGGCATCTCCAGATCTTGGCCTGCAAGGAAGCCCCAGACGCATGTCAACAAGGCTGCTGTCAAAATCCCCTGAAAAGGCATCTGCAGTTCCTGGCATGCAGTTCAGTCCCACACAACACATAAAATCCAAATCCCCAAAGTCTTTGGAGAAGGTGCCTTTAGTTCTTACACCGCAGAAAAGCCCAAGAAAGACCTCAGGAAAACTTCTACAGTCTTCGTGGAAATTCAAATCCCCAATTGCTACATGTTCTCCATCTCAACAAAGGAGTAGTGCAGCACCTGACAAGGTTCCTGCTGCCACCCAGCAAGCTCCTCATCAGGCCGTGGGTCGTTCAGATCTCAGGAAGTAAGTGCCTTCCAGTTGCGAAGGTGTATATATACTCTAGACCCTAAATCCTGATATAGATGCATACATGACAGTGAGGGTCTGACTTATATATATCTTGATTTTTTTTTTGGCAGGATGGCATCACAAAATTCTCTGGGAAACACACGACCTGGAATCATGATGATGGCTCCAAACCAGATGGTTTTGGATCTCCTTGACCATATTGTTGGGTATGCATATACACTCCCACCTCTGGCAACTGTCTGGTTGCCTGTTTTGAGGAGCAGACAAAAGTATCTTGGTTCAATGCCTGTTTTGAGAACACTTAAATGTATTTTGGTTGCATGCTCTTTGCTAGGATCAATCACCAATGCTTCTGTATTTCCTCCCTTGCTTGGGTTTATATACCTTAAACCCTAAACCCATTTCTACCTTCCTTCCATGTTGGCGGGACAAATACTTTATGTCACTATGTGTGTGTACTGTGGATGCAGGCAGTATCTTGTACCATGTCAGGCATTGCCATTACATGAGATCATTTGTTTCAAGGATGTCACTTTGTTGAAACAGGTAAAGCAGTGTTACATGTGCTGGAGAACAACTTCCACATCAGTGAACAAGTCTTTATTTTTGTTCTATAGTGCAATTGTTTGAATATAAGTTGTTGTAGCTAATGTATATGTCTGGCAGATTGAGGTGTGTGCAATTCTCGATCTGGACCCACTGTACAATGAGGTTCTCTTTACATTAGGTTGCTTGGATCACAGTTGCACACAGTATGCTGTGTTCACAGAAGCCTAATGGAAAGCCACTGACATAGGGCCTTATTTCTTGATGTAAGAAGAGTCAGGAGAGCTGCAAGTGTGGTGAAAATATGTAATTAATCATGTGATGAACTCTGGGAACACATGTTCTCATGAAAAAAAAGGACAGGCATCACTGTATGATTGATGAGTCACAGTTTGACTCAGCTCTCCTGCAATTGGTCAATGCTTGACTGGTAGAGCTGTGAGATGACTGTGAGCAGAGCTAGTTGAAAAAACCTAATGGAAAGCAGCTGTGATCATAGCAGCCTATTGGAAAGATGTCCTTACTTTGCTGACCCCACACACTGATGATGATACACATACTGGTAACATTTTTGATTGCACAGGCTATTACAGCAGATACACGTCAAAAGGTGGAGTTGGATATGTTGGGGTCCCAACTGAATCTCCAGTGCGAGTGCTGCTCACCAGATGGTGGCCTCTCAGGCTCAATGCATGACACCTGTCTTGTGTAGGCCAGCTTTTCCCCCAACCCACCACTTGCAACTTTTTCTCTTGATACACTATCATCCTCAATTATGTTTGTGGGAATTTTGATGTATTTCTCTGCTTTTCTCTGTTATTGACTGCATAGAAAAAACAAGCAACTCAACATACAATCTCTCTACCCTTCATGACAAGTTCAAACAAAACTTGTAAAGCACATGTGCAGTATAAGAAGTAATGTAGAATGTAAATTCTTAAGGGGAAGATATGACAGCAGCTACTGATTCAGACTTGTGAATCTGGCAGGTATCACTTATCACAAGAACATGGTGAGCTCATAAACGTGCATGACTGGTACCAGTCATTTACAGCAATCTGCTGCCCACCCAAAGCTTCTTCGGACAAGCCGATGAGCAAAAGGAAAGATAGGAGGAAAGGGAAACGGGGAAGAGTGGAAGCTGAATCCACCACCGTCCTTGTTGATTCTACCACCTTACAGTATCCTCTATGCTGAACTACAGCCCTTTTTCTTCCCTTTGTGTGTCAGAAATGGTAGTAGATTTCCATTTTTTTTGTGTGGAATTTGGGCTATGATGATGATGATGATCTTTAACATGTTGTCTCAGAGCAAGGTTCACAAGGGCAACCATAGAGCTACAGCTGGTTGGCCTGCTCCGCATGCCAAAGAAAGGGTGCCCAGATTTTGCCCAGCGGGTGGTACTGGGTTGAACTTGTCTTCTGCAGAGTTTGAAAACTAACTACAGCTTCTGTGTTCAACACTATGGACTGGTGTACTGGTTTCAGACTTCTGATAGTGACAGTCCGAGCATCAGTGCAAATCTGAAGATGGAAAAACTCAAGGCATGAACAGCAGGCACATTATTCCAGAGTGCAATCAAGCCCTAAGGGTGTTGTCAGATTTATGGAGACTGCCTGCAGGAGTAAAGAGCCATGGAAAAATCATGTAAATCAGCATCATGTGAATGGCATTTCCTTTGTATAATAGTAGGTGGCAGCACGGTTGGCCCTGTGAGATTTCATGAAGACATTCAGAATGGAAGGTGATGGTCTGATACCTCATGTGTGACACTACTCATTCTTATTGCATATGTTTTTTGGTTTGGTGGAAGTCTTACTGTGGAGTCGTCCTCTCTTCAATCTCTAGTTTACTGAAAAAGGATTTTTTCTCATATAGCAGAAAATCATGGGAATTAATCTGTCAGACAATTCGTTGGACAATTCTAACAAATAGAAAAGGGTCCATCCTCTAGACCCTGGAGGACTTGTGTCTTGTACATTGTTACTGTATTGTGTGGATTTCTCAGCTTGCTTGTGGTTCTTATGCAGATGATATGAAGGGAAAATTCATATTAATTGGAAATGACCAAAAGTGGTTGTATGGATTTTATTGCAATCTCTGATGCAGCAAGCTGTCCAAACCCAGGTGCACAAATACTCAGCTTTTCTCATAGTGGGTCATTTGGAGCTTCTTTTTTAATTTTCATGGTAAATTGTGCCTGGGCTCACTCAACCTCTAGACTATACACTCTCCTGACACCGACAATCAAGAAATGGGGCAGACTAGATAGAGCAATTATTTGTTCACCTCATGAACAAATGAGTTTTTGCAGTGCACCCAAGCTTAACATAATTCTTTTCTTTTAGAACAAATGCAGAATCATATACAAAGTTGTAACAAAAGAAGCCTAGTTTTGAAAAGACCCACTCCTGAAAGGCTAGACCTCACTTCTTGCTTGCAGGCGTCGTGGCATTTGGCAGGTGTTGGGGGATTTTGTTTTGCTGTGATTACACATCAATCAAACATTTGGGTTTTTTCTTTTCTCAATTTTCTTTAAACTAAACTATTTTTGGTTCTTGCCAGTTCTATTTGCTGGAATGGTTCAAACCCAATAGATAACTATTATGCAAAACTTGGCAGAGGTGGTGGTAGTCACTTGGAAATAAAAATAGGTTTTCCTTTTCAATTTTCCTTGTAGGACAGAACAGATTGGTGTTATGAAAATGGTGTGATCAAAAATTAGGGCTAATGACACTTGATGTTTCAGGCAGGTTTTTCATTTGTTCAGGCAATTGGTTCATGGGACTTTGATGATACCATGGAACAGGCCCAGTACCAGGAGAAGCCTCAAGAAAGGGTTTAGGGTTTAGGGTTAGGGTTTCAACATGGGCTGCAACATGATTTGTTTGATCTCAACCACATGGGTCTCACCATCTCAACATGGTAAATACATAATGCTGCTTCTTTTTTCTTTCCATCCAGCAACAATCGAAGCAGAAAAAGGTTAAAAGTACCAGGATAAAAACGCTTAATGCATTTCCACAATGCTTTGTCCACATGAAGCAAGTATTAAAACAGCTGTGGATGAAGCATTGTGGAGCTTATACATCCTAAGCCCCTCTCTATTGGATTCCCTACAGAGAATTTGCTTCTCTGAGTCCTTCATATGCAATATCTGTGCAAGAGATGGAGGAGAGATCTGCTCACAACCCACTAGTTGATGTTTTGCTATGAAGTAGCACAAATAAACACTTTCACTTTTTTAGGTGTCTATTGGGAAAGGGATGAGTAGTGTGTGGTACTCACCAAAGGATGGCTTCATATAATTAATTTTCCTAAATTCTGAGACATGCTTACCCCCTTGCCCATGCTCTCACTTTGATTGAAAGAAGGTGATCAGCTGGTGACAGCCCAAGGCCTTCTATGCTACATTTGCACTAAAAGATGGTGAGAAAGCAAACTAACCATTTGTTAGTTGTTGTATGCACTCCACCCAAAGCTTCTGAGGGTCAATTACATGCCAAGCAACGTAAGCATGCAGATATATACTGAGATATTCCCTCAACAGCACTCAGGAAAAAATGCCCAATCTCATCAAGAGAAAACAACACTCTGCTTGGTCCATTGATCAGGCAGTGGAATTTGGGCCTGGGCCCCAAAGTCCAAAAAGCTGAGGCTGAACCTAGCAGCTATCTGCCCAAAACCAAGTAACCCCAAAACCACCAACTCACCAAGAATTTTAGGTGAAAACCAAGTTTAGAATGGCTTCCAAGAAGAGCACTAGCCATATGTCGACTCTTCAATTACCAGAGCTTCAATGCTGATTTTGAAGAGTAAAGGACATATTGCTTTAAGAGTAACACAACAATTTTAACTTTCCAGAACTCTCCATTATACTGTTCTGAGTACATTCAGCAGAGGTAGATCTAATACTCCGACATTTGCAGCATGGCTTCCATATATATGTATATGCTTTGACACTCTTACCCACCACACTGCCAAGAAATCCACCAGCAAATAGTCACATTTTTCCAACATTTCACAAGCTTTTAGGAAGTGCTGCCAGACTTTTGACTTCTACCAGCTTTCTGCACCTCCACACAAAACACCTTCTAAAAGGCACAAAACACCTTCCAAGTAATCGATGGTACAGTTTAGAGTACTGACTGCTGCTATGTTATGAAGATGTTCCTGCTGGATGAAGCTCCAAGTTGCGTAGAACTACCCGTGCAAAGACTTTGGCTTGTAGAGGGGCTGTTGCTGCAGCAGCAACAGTACGCAAAACTCTCGCTGCTCCAGCTTTTTGAAGAAGGCTTACATGATGCATTGCATGCCGACCTCCAGGCATTGTAAACTGCAATCTCAGATACAAAGAATCCAGGTTTGTAACAGAGGCTTGCAAGGAAACTTTGAGAGAGACTTATGTGAAATATTCCAACAATGTATCTCTTAAGCAAGACAGAAACGAGCACTTCCAACAGACTACCAGAAGTACCTGCATGAGAGCAAATGCAGCACATGATCTAAGGACTGCAGCTTTGTTGCGGAGCATAGCTACAAACCTTCCCACTTCAGCTCCACTGCATATAGTACAAAACTTTGTGAGTTTTCAACAGAATAATATCCATCCCTGTCTTGCATCGAAACCTGCTATCACTTGTGTGAAGAATCTGTGCATGAGCTCATGGGAAGAGTTGCTTACGCCCCTTCAATACAGATTTCACTGAAGCAGCCTAAGCAACTCTCAATGGCCACCACCATCATTCAGAAGAGTGCATTGTCACCATCATGTCATAAAACAGACTACCAATTCCTTTTCTCTACTCCTTGAGTCAGTTCTTCCAAGCACAGCCTAAGCATACACCAACAAATTACAGCTTCAAATCTCAACCACATCCATGGAATGCATGTTCAACAGTGGCATATCCATCAGAAGGGTCTTGAACCTCATGGGAAAGACATCCTCACCTGCAGCGAAGATGACCTGCCTCTTGAATGTGGGCTGATTCAGCAACTTGAGTGAGGACTGCAGGTGCCAATGAGGTAGCAGGGACCAAGAGAGCTTGATGGTTTGAGAATTCAAGTACAAAAGCATCAATATTTCGAATAGCCAGATGTCTTGCTGCTTCCAAGCCCTCCACTCCCAGTCCAGGACTTTCATTAAACACTGGTCCTGATGCAACCTCATCTGTCCTGCTTGAGTCACCCCAAAACCAGATCAATGCCATATTCAACCAGAAGCATTCCTTTGAACAAAAACAGGCCAAGTTGAGCTTTGCTATGATAGAAGAGGGAAACAACAAGACTGTCACACAGAAGGTGGAGTTGTGAAAGCAGATTGACAACCACAGATGACCGTTCCACATGTAAAGTACTGTGAGGGTGCAAACATGTTCTTGCTGAAATGAAGTGAGTCTCGTAACTGGTTCACAAATTACTAACACCAACTGCAACTTCCTAAGGCAGGATATTGTGATAACAGACTCATCATCCTGGACTCACAAGTTACACAAAAGGAAGGGAAGTAGAGGGGTGACAGAACAGCAATTTTGAACTTTTAAGACATCAGAATTCTAGGTACTGAAGGGGCTGTACATTTGTACCTGCTATCAAACATGTAAGCAAGAGCCAGAGCAGCCATGAAGCGAGCCATTTTAGAGGTTGATGATGAACACAAATGCACCAATGCAGGCACCCCTTCCTCCTCCACTATCCGCAAAGCATTGCCCGGATTGAAGGCCAGGTTCCACAGGGCTCCAGCAGCAGTCTCATGTACATCCTACAACCGTAATGCATCATCAGGGCCCCCTACCACTGTCCTATTGTTTAGATCCCACAAGAAGACAGCTGCATTTATTCCAACATGTCAGCCAGCTACACATACACATCCCACAACAACAAAGTATTACAAACTCTCAATGTTAACAGTTTCAGTCAACCAGAATAAAAATCGCAAGACAGTTTGATAGTAAAGATAATCAGATTCCAACAAAATTAAAAGACCACAACAGCAAGCTGTGGATGAAGAGAGGAGGGAGTGGAAACTGAAAAGAAGCCGAATAGAATAAACATGTGGTGTGAAGAATAGTGAGTGTCTCCTGGATGTTCATTGACCACCAACAGCAACATGTATGCCAGTGACTGACCACCAAAGATCCCCAATAACTTTTTCAGAGTACTGGGTGGAGGTCAATGTCAAACATTAACCAACACACTGAGTCTCTGTTACAAACCCAGAAGTAATGAGATGACTCGCCCATGATGCTTGCTAGCTCACAAATATGAAGAGAATGGAAACTTAAAAAGTAACCAAAAAGAGTAGGGACCATAAAGAAAAAAAGTGAAACAAAGTATACAAAACAAAGACAGACAAAGAGAAAAAGGGGAATTTTCTCAAAGCATTTGGCAGATACAACTTTGATTGGGTCCTTAAAACTCCAAACACAAACATGCATGACTTTAGTACAAGGTTCAAAGAGTAACATTCACTCTTTGGATGCAGATTGAGCTCATGATTTGTTTACTGTGCAAGTATAGAAGTAAAGATAAGCTAAATAGACTACACAATTAGTTCTCATCAACTGCATAACAATTAACAGCAATACAAAAGACTGACAATGTGTGAGGAGAAAATAATCTATCAGAAAATTCAGTAGAAAAGTTGTACTTGAAGCTTCAACTACTTTGAAGCTATGAATGGACTACATTAACTCCTTGCTCCTAAATTGAACATACAATATGTTAACAGCTCACTTTCAAAACAAGGAAAATTTTCTTGTTAAATTTTTTCTTCTGGTTCTAACAATGGAAGACTGCAAAAAAGATGGGGAATGTACAGACACAAGATCTACCTATTCAGGTTTTTCTGAGCAATTTTGCACAATCTTCATCCAAAAGAATGCACCAGCTCTACCATCACAGATGAACTGAAGGTGCTCTCAGCAAAAAGAACTGAAAATGTGTACGATTCCATCAATTGATGACATGTTCTTCTACTGACTCACCTCAAACTCAGACCTGGACAATGCTATTAAAGGGGCAACACCACCTCCACGACCAATTGCAATGCTGGACAAGCCAACCAAATATCAGACAGGTGATTCTTCAAGTGAGTCATAAAAACATCATCAGAATAAATTAGAGCTCACAACTGCTGTCCTTACAGAGCAGATTGTCACTTCCTTACTATACCTTCTGCAGGTAAAAGAGGAATCTAGCTGCAAATATCTACAACGAGCAGATATTCTTTGTGAGAACAAATGTAATGGTGAGTACCTATTCACTTCAGATACAGAGAGACCCCAGAGAGCACCAGCAGCCCTTTCTTGCAAACCTTGTGATCCAGTGCTGCAGTTTTGAGCCAATGCTACCTGCATAATCAAAAAATAAATAAATTAACAAGACCAATCAATCAGAATGAATGAAACACTATTCTGGGAGCTACCCAACTCCATCCAAAGCTTTGCAGGTGGGTGCCAAGGAACATGAACAATAACTCATACAAATTGCGTCAACTTTTACTGGTAAATTGTCATGCTCAGCGGTCCATAAACCTCTTGGGAAGACAATGCAAGCATTAGCTGCTGTCTACAGGGAGACCCACGTGTATGAACTCACCAATGCCTCAACCCCACCTACAGCTGCAATAGCCTCACGATTTCTGTCATCAAAGGAGAGATTCCACAAGGCTCCAGCTGCCTCTTGTCTGTAGAATTCAAACAAAACCTAAAACATTTTCATTGCCCAATGCATGTTACTCTGGATATCCACATGCAAAACCAGTGACTCAAACTTTGAGGATCCTGGGATGTCTCACATACAGCCCCCTTCCCACCTTCAGGTGTTCTTCCATGAGCATAGCCTAAAGAGCAATGAGATCATTCAGAAGAAAATGAGCAAATAGATAATAGAGAGCAAACACAAGGGGATCCAAGCTTACCTGACCCCTTCATGATTTGAGCAAGTGAGGTGCACTAGGGCTTCAAGTGCACCAGGTTCCTTGCCTACAGCAGCATTGTTGCCATTGCTGTCACCATGTGCTGCAAGGTTAGCCAATGCGCGTGCAGCCTGTTACATAAAAGGTCACTAAGAATACTCAGTGACACTCTAACTGGACTTTCCTAGAGAGTAAACAGCAAGAGAAATACTTTGAAAATTAGCACTCTTCTCCTCCCAGGAAGCCAATGCAATAGAATCACAGTCCTATGGAATCAACCAATGGTCCAGAGTGCAGGAATCTGCCCCAGCATTCACTATGGCAGGATAGTTTTCTAATAACTGCATAACAGATGAGACAGGAATTCTACCAATGATGAAAAGCTGTGTGCAAACCCTGAAACCCTGTGTATCCAAAAGCTCTCATACATTGATTAGAGTACCTGCTCTTGTACGCCCTCATGATTGCAAAAGCGAGCAAGTGTGACAAGAGCATGGACACCACCTGCAGAGGCAACCTCCATGCTGCATTTGTCATCTGCTGCCAAGTTTGCTAGAGCACCAGCTGCCCTTTCCTGCTACCCAAGTAAACAGCAAGGGACACGCATCAGCCATTGGACCACAAGATACCAGATATTCACAGGGATATATAACATACCAGAGATAAAACTATGAACAGCCATGTCTCACCACCTCTCAGGAAAAATGCTTTGGAGTGCAAAAAAAATACCCTCAACAGAGGCTGTGGCTGAGGCAAACCAAGATGGACTGAGATAGAGCAGAACAGTCACAGAGAGATGACTCATGAGGTTACTGATCACTTGCTCTGACCAGCAACAGCATCCTTTAACCTCAAGCAAACAGAGAAGTTGTTTTAGCTTGCAAAACCATTCTAAAAGTTTGTGCAGGGCCACCAAAATAGCAGAACTAGATATAACTCTCATAAGAATTGTGAAATCTCATACTCATGATCACGAAAGCCAGAACAAGCTTTAAACTTTTCCTTTGAAGTCAAAGAAAGATACGGACTGTAGAAGAGGAAACAAGAAATGCATAGAAGTGTAAACCCTAAACCCAATAAAACTAGCAATACAGACTTTTGTGACAGTTGCTCACTTGTTCAGAGACCATCAACAGTAACATGTATGATAGCAACTTATCCATCACAACTTACCCACTGACTTCATCAGCTCCCTAAAGTGGGTATAGGCCAGTGTAACTAATAGCCTGGGTACTGAGTTTTTGTTGCAAGTCTGGAAGCAACAGGAGCCAGAAGCCAAAACCAGGGTGCAGTGAGACAAACTGAAACTTAGTAGGGTGCTCAGGTCATATTGATGGATTGAAACTCATGTCCAACAAACAACCCATGAAAAAGTTGTACAAAATAGTGATAGAGAGAATGCAAGAACCATGAACCACACAGTTAACAATCTTGGGAAACGGGACTACAGGGCTCACCAGCACTCCTTCATTACGGGATGGCCATTTGAAAGCTAGATCCACCAGAGCCTCAATGGCACCTGCTCCAGCTATGGCACCCTAACAACATTGCAGTATACATGAAGAATCGTAAGCAACATCAGCTGACAACTTTATGGAAGACCATCAAAAACAAAAGAGAAACAAGAAAATTGGTTGAAGTTCAGAGTGGCATATAAATAAGCAAGAACTGCTGACAATAATCAAGAACACACCTTATGGTCTTCCCCAACAGACAAATTCCAAAGACCCCCTGCTGCCTCTTCAGCAACCCAGCGATTAGGAGATCTTGCTAGGGAGGCCAAAATGCTGATTCCCCCCTCTGTTGCCACAGTCTTTGCAACTTCTGCATTTACTGATAAGTTTGCTATAGCCTGCAAAAATACCCAAAATTTGCTACCTTAAGATGTCCCAATGACTTCAAATCCAGTTCTCTCTGTAATGCAACCACTGGGTGCAGAGATTCCTGACATCTTCAACATCATATTAGAAATTGACCTACTGCAGCATGTGAACGCATAGATATAGTCTGCTATGAGTCCTAAAACAAGATAAAGATTCTGCCAACTTGTTCAACAGTCTTAAGAGAGTGGATGACTCCAGCTTTTTACTGATGCCGATAATAGCCCTGTGCCCTCCAAGAATATCGTGAGGTCCTGACAAGAACAGCAGACTGTCACAAATGGTCTCTCAAGTGTAAGGCCTTAAGTCATACCTTGGCAGCTTCAGACTGTACACCTTCCCGGAAAGATTTAGCAAGACGCAGGAGGTGTGCAATACCACCTGCATGCATGACTGCTTCTGCCCTAGCTGAATCAACACTTTCGATCTCATTATCAAGCAGTATGAATGTGGCCAGAGCAGTTGCTGCACGCTCTTGCACATCCTCCTGCTGGCTTTGCACCAGCCTGAGCATCAGTGCTGTACCTTGTTTGAGCCAGAAGCTCTTGAGACCAGAGTTACTGTCTGCCATCTTATGTAGAGCATGTGAGAGCATCCACTCTGTCCACTCTGTGAGCTCAAGATTGCAGCCCTTACAGATTGAAGAATCTGTGAGTTTCCTGCATGTTGGACTCCTCGCATCAATGGAAATCAAGGAGGCAAGTCCCTTTTGAATGTCTGTACATTGCGTGAGCAGGACACTGGAGTTGAGCAATGGTGCTGCAGCCTCATTTCCATGTTCCAGGTTAGCACAATTGAGAGCACAGAACACTTTGAGTTTGGGTGCTACCATGAGTCGTGCTGCTGCGCTAGCAGTAATGTCAGTTCGTGAGACATCAAGACCAGTGAGATGAGGCAACTTAATCCAAACATCTGCTGCTGAGCTCCAAGAAATGAATCTAGAGCCTGCAACAGAGAGAAACCTCAGGCTAGTTGCAGCAGCCAAAGCCATGTCATCCACAGATGTGCAATCGAAGAATGCTAAATCCATAAGATCTGGACAATTCTTTGCCAGGGCTCCAATTGTTGGGCTGTCTACATCCCTAATGCCAGAGATCCGCAGGCACTTGAGCTTTGGACAACAAGTAGCTACTACTTTAATTGCATCATTGGTGATCCTTTCACAGTCGTCACCAATCTGCAGCTGTAAGCTTTCAAGAGCTTCATGTCGGGCAACCATCATGCAGAGAGATGCATCAGAAAGATCCCGGCAATGGTCTCCACTGAGATCTCGCAAGCCCCTTGCCTGTAGACCAACAATAGCATTGGCTGCACTGCCACCCTGGAACCTGAGCCGTTGAAGCTTTGCACATCTGCTGGAAAGAGAAGAAGTCATATCCGAGTCCAAGGCATGTGCACGGATGTCCAGAGAGGTCCATAGTGAAGGCGATGCAGCAAGTATGCGCCAGCCCTTGCAAACCGAGGCCAGGCTTGCTCTATCCCTATTATTCAAGAGTGTGAATACTTTGAGCAGCGTATCATCAGGCAATCGAGTCCAGTCTGCCTCCTCATAATAAGTAGAGTAATAATTGCCGCGTCTAGTGGTGCCGGAGCTTGATTCTACACCAAAGGAGGAGGAGCAGTCCCTTGAGGAAACAGCGACTGTTGTCAGACGCTTACACTGTCCGAAAATCTTTTTTTCTTCATCAAAATCCACTTCCTCTTCCACAACTTTCCTCCGCCGTTTATGACACATATCATCAACCGCTCCTACCATCTCCCTCATCGTGGAGCAAGAAGGCGTATCATCCGAGGCATCAACGAATCGGCTCGCTCAGTACGCAGTTCCTTCACGACTTCCCGATATTCTAACTAGAAAGGGGAAAAAAAACAGGTAAATTCCAACACAGTCGTCGTATGATTCCCCCGTTTTCAGCGTTTCGTGATCCAAAAATATGTCAAGAGCTCCATCAAATCTATGTCCCGGATCTCCTCCGTCTCCGCCAACGAAAACCCTCGATACGCTTACAACAAGCGGCAGAAAGATAGATAGATAGATAGATAGATAGAAAGATGAATAGATAGATAGGGTATGCGACTGACTGTTGACGACCTAGAACAGAAAACCGAAAGGAGAAACAAAAACCTGGTCGAGCCACGAAACAACACAGCGCACAAAGTGTCGACGTCTCCACAGCAGCAACAACGAGAAGGAGAGCAGGGTGTGTGACTGCTGAGATTTTACGCAAAACTTCCGGCTGTCAGACTTTCTTCCACCGAGCGATGCTAACGCAATTGGTGTCCAACAGCACTATTACTGTAGCGATGGACATGGTGTGCAGTCTTGTCCACCATCGCCATGGCCGCGTGTTCTCTCCCTCTCTCTCTCTCTCTCTCTCTCGCGTTCGCTGTTAGGCTCTTCTTCAGTCCTCCTTGTTTGGGAACTCAGAGGGAACTCGGGAACAAGATGTTCCCAATGAATAAACAAAGGTGCATTGGGAACAATGGGGGAAACATCTGCTCTAATGAGAAAGAGTTCTTCTCTGGTTCTTTTCTTTCTTTGGGAACTTTGATTGGGAACTCAGGGAAACAGCTACTCTTATGAGAAACATTTGTTCTCTAGTCCCTATTGTTTGGGAACTTTGATTGGGAACTTGGGGGAAATGAGCAGGTATAGGGAGGGAAGCCCTTGGGGGGGAGGGGTGTGTAGGGAGCCCTACAAATATAAGGGCCCTCAATGGGGGACCATTTACCGTTCATAAAATTGTGTTGAAACAGTTTTTAATAGGAAAATCCAGCTGTCAAAGGGCCTTACTGGTGTGGTACCGACAAATAGGTGGCCCTTATGAGCACCAATCCCTGCCCCCACCCCTTCCCCGCCCCCACCCCACCCCACCCCACCCCACCCGACCCGACCCGACCCGGCGGGCAGTGCTCAAAACTAATTGAGCAAAATTCTGCCGACCAATTGCCCTAAACAACTAAGGCAAAATTTTGGCTAATGACTGTTTAAGTGGCAAAATCTTCATTAAATTGTGGGAAATTTTTTTGAAAAAAATTTGCAAAAAAGGGGGGGGAAAAAAATGTGTTTTTCAATGGAAATTTTGGTTTTCAAGCAAAATTTAGCATTTTTTGCCAAAACAATGAGTTGAAAAAAAAAAAAAAAAAAAAAACCCATTATTAATTTATACAAGATTTCATTATGTTTTCATTATTGGCAATCCATCCACATATGAATGATGAATAAAATCATAATAACATCATTGCATATGCTACACTTGCAACCAATTCATACCAAGACTAGTGTATATACCTCTCATTGACTCTCTTCATCATATATTTTAAATAATGTCCAAATCATGGCAACACCCAACCAATGTATATCAAATGCTAACCCTAAAATTTAGGTTTTCAATCAACCACACATTAAAGTTATGCACAAAGTCCTATCGAATTTCATGCTTCTTCATATGTTTTCTTCACTCCTAGTTTCAATAAAAACTAGAAAGTAGGGACAATTCAAGAGGAGATGCAAAATTTTGAACATTTAGCATTTGTGTTCCATTGCACCCACCGCAAAGAAGTTGTGGCATCGTGGTTTGTTGCCCCCATCCAAAGGCACACTCATTCACAAAGCCCTTCACCATTTCTATTTCTAGAACTGCTTTACATGCATCATAGAATTTATCACACATGCATGCATGCAAAGCCACACAAAAATTATTTGCAAGCAAAGCTTACATCAAGAACTCACTTCCTAATACCTACACTCACAACAAATGTTTTAACAATGTGTTCAAAACTAAGTGTTAATGGAATGTTGATCAATCATTGACATGATGTTGTAATTTCATTGTAATACAATGATCAATCATCATAATATATTACAATGTCATCACAACATCATATCAATGATTGTATCAACATTTTGTTACCAGTTAACCTTTAACACATTGTTAAAATGTTATAAAAGCACAAATAAATGGAAGGGGCAAGTTTATGATGACATATTATACTTGAAGCATGATAACATATCCATGTATGATGTCTTCATGTGGAATTGGGCAAAATATGCAATATGTGATGATTTAACTTTCATGTAATAACTTGCAATAATTCTACCATTGCCTAGAAGATTCACTGACCATCTATTTCAAGCAATGAACTCATCTTAACCCAACACCTACCTAAATTTCAAGGTTGCATTGGGATAATTGATAAGACATTTGTCAAAATTCATAAGCCTTGGAATAATATAGACCATTTAAATTAGTTTAATGGGAGGAAAAAAATGTATGAACAATGAACAATATTATCATTGTCAATCACCAAGGCCTATTTATCCATATTGACATTATATATGATGGGTTCTTCCATGATGTGAGTATATTGAGACACATAGAGGTTTACAAGAATTGATGTGATTATTTTGTCCATGGGGACACCTACTTTGAATACTAACTAAGTGACCTTGGATATATGGGAGGACAAATGTTTATTATGAGAAGGATTTGTTTAAAGGAGCTAGCTCCAAATGTTAACTAAATGATTGTTAAGGTTTACAATAAGATGCATGTAGTGTACCAAGTATGGGTGGACATGGGGAATCAAAGGTTTGAAATGGAAGTGGAGAAGGCTCATGAAACAAATTGATTATCTAAAACTTAAGTAAATTCAAATGTTCCAAACAATTATTTTATAACAAAATGTTTACATTAAAGGCACATGGACATAACATTTGAATTTGTAGTTAAACAAATGCAATACCTTATAGAGTTTAGATGGGACAACAACTTTTAGTTAAACCCCCAACATTTTTTTCATTTTTTGGATGAACTCCTATTTGTTGAATACACCTAGCTCCCTAGCATTCTTTAGGTTATATATTTTTACCATTACGTGTTTTTCATTTAAGGTATTGTGTATAAGGTAATTGGTGTACATTGTTTTGCAAACCAAAATTGGGATGAATTGTGTCACTTGCTTCCTATCCTTGCTATACAATGCAAAATGATGACCATAAGTAACAACTGTCATGTTTAGATGAAAGGATTCAACAATTGGTCTCTAGGTTTTGTCCCTCCAAAAGGCCTTTAACTTATGTTAAGATGGTAACTATAATCCAATGGGTTCATTATGTGTTTACATCTTGGTCCATTGCGAGTCTTAAAACATATTTGGACATTCCATCCCACACATGTGGCTTACATAGAAAACAATAATACGCATAATTAATAGTTTTATATCATGGTTTATCTCTTCTTCATCTAACAGCAATTGTGAAGTTTCATTGAATGACACACATGTTACTTGAACGAAACTAATAACCCAATTCATAAATCACATAAACTTCAATGCAACTAAACCATATTGTTTAATATAAATGCCACTATCGTTTAAGATTTGATATGT
>Ga0209611_10001335_pt1 | contig 41549 bp, 27 predicted proteins | sample S1TSphgellanicum_3_FD_187693 | JGI IMG/M metagenome (GOLD analysis project Ga0209611, IMG submission 187693) | Host-associated microbial communities from peat moss isolated from Minnesota, USA - S1T2_Fc - Sphagnum magellanicum MG (SPAdes) (version 2) | ecosystem: Host-associated > Plants > Peat... | reverse complement strand
TCCCTCCCTCCCCCCCAATTACCAATATATTCGAAGACGTTAGAGGTCAATTCCATGTGATTTTATCTCCGCCCTTTTTGGTCCTAAAGTTTGGGACTAGGTCCCATAACAAATTTTCAAAAGAAAAGGAAAAAAAAAACCCCCACTAGGTAGTTAGAAAACATATAGAAAACACTTGATGGCATGGAGAAATAGATGGGGTTTTAATGCGGGGAAAGGCTTGTTTGGCCAAGTGTAGTGGAAGTCTTTAAGACACAAAGTTTGGAGATCTCCATTTTTGTGGTTGCACGAGCATTTCAAATGAACTAGCAAAGAAGCTTTTATGGTTTGGAAGTTTCCCAACAAGGTGTGTCGCAAATTGGAGGTCTAGCCATAAAGCTTTATTATGATAACAAAACCCATACACAAATTCAAATGTTTTCATTTTTTGTGGACATTTGAGGTTTTGAGAACAACTCAACAAGGTGCGTTGCAATTTGGAGGGCCATCCAAAAGATTGATTTTTGTACAGGTTCAAAGGTCTTTATTTTGTGGTTGTTGGAGGTATTCATAACACCAAGCTAGGTTAATTTTTGTTCAAGTTGAAAGGTTTTCATTTTTTGTGATCATGAAAAGTTTTCGAAAGAACCAAACATGAAGCTTGATTTGGAGGTTTCTTAGCAAGGTGCATCACGATTTATGACCAATATGTGAATGTTTCAATTCTACTCTTTGATGCTCTTGGAAATTTTAGCTATCGTTTGGAGGTCTTATTTAGTGAAATCATATATATTAATTCACTTGGTTTGTTTGTGACAGTGACTCCAAGTGGATAGTGGTCACGGACAATTGTTTGAAAAGAAAAGTTTTTTTAAAAAACCAAAAACATCAACCAAACATTGTTGAAATAACACACCTGTGCATTATGCACAGGGTTCACACTAGTATAACCTATGCTAAATATTTAGGTTATATAGTTGTAGAGAATGTTGATGCTTTGTTACTATGCAATCTAATAGCTCAATTACTTTATCTAAGTATAAAGCATTCATAGTTAAAAGAGTCACCTAAGGGGATGGACATTACTTATAACTGTAATTTTATATTTTTGAGAAATCATAAAGTTAGCACAATGATTTGGATTGTCAATTTAAAAAAAATAAAATTCTATGACTTGTAAAATTTTAATGTTCAAAATTTATTGAATAATGTTTTAGAATTTTCTAATGTGGAATATTTTATTTTTATTTTCACACATCAGTTCTTTAATCAAATTTGCACTATTCATTCTCAAATTTGAAAAAAATTTAATATTAATAATTAAAAAAAATGAAATTGGTTATTCATTTTATAATACATTCGAATACCTTTAGTTCAAAGGTGATTTTGGTTATGAAAATTATATCTTTTCATTCACACCACTGTTGACATTTTTTTCACCAAGCTTGCATATTGAAATTAATGCACCAAATGTTTTGTTTTGACCACCAAAAGCACGGTAAACAGATCAAATGGTTGCAAACGATGTTTTTTTTTTTTTTTTGTCCCCTCAATAAATTTTTGTCATTTTTCCAACCCACAAAATGCAACTCTTTTTTTTTCTAGTGTAAATTCAACTAAATTTACTTTTTTTGTTGGAAAAATTTACCAAATTTTAGATATGAAAAAAATTATTTAAAAAAGAATCCCCTCATTGCAATGCATTGTTGTACCCATTCAGCAAAAAACAAAAAAAAGTAACATGTATATTCCATTTATTTATAGCAACCCAAACCTCAGCCTATGATTTCAAAAGACAACTTGTTGGAACTCAACATTACGTGGGGGTGACATACTAATTTGGAGTATTTTTGTGTCTATACAAAGAAAAGTTTTGTGCGGCATGTTTTTGTCTTGGAAGTCCTAAACCCTAAACCCTAACCTACACTGGTACCATGGTAAAAACTGTGAATTGTTTTGGGTTGTTTTTTTTATAAAAAAACCGTGGCATATATCCCATCCTTAGATTATATAAATCGGGGTCTCGAAAGTCCAAATTTAACATTTCCTTGGGTTAAATATGACCACTGAAAGGTCTTGTGCAAGAAGGTGAAGGTATCCAGTGTATGTTGTTGGCACTGGAACCTTTGAGGGTAAAAAATGGCAAAGTACTCCAAAAAGGGGCTTCTGGGGCCCAGTTTTGCTGAAACTGAGGATGAAATGAGAAATCAGGGTGAAAAGAGCATATACGAGAAAAAAAAAGAGGGGGCGGGATGAGGGGGTGGGGGGAGAAACCAAACTAATTAATCATTTGGAAGTTGAATTTTTTTTTAAAAAAAAGCTTTCACTTGTCGATCACCAAATGATGTAATAATAAATATTAATAATATTTTGTATCATTAGATGATTAAATAAAATAGATGTTAATAATGTTTTGTCTCAAAATTTTTTGATCCCAACCATAAGGTTAAATAAAGTTCAAAATTGACAATTTAATTCAAAACTACCTAAATACAAATGACCAAAAAATTTGCCCATCAAGTGTCACAAAAAGTTTTGCCATCAAGTGTCACAAAAAAGTATGCCATCAAGTGTCATAAAAATGTCTCTCTTTAACCCCTTTTTAGGATGCCTCTTTTTTTTGAAGGTGGACACAAATTTGACCCCACGACCACTTGCAAGATGTGCAATGAAACTAGCTATCGGGCTAGCTTCATGCTTACCATTTGTAACTTATGCATGGAACGCAGGCCTCGTTATCATCATCACAGAGGAACAATCCATCGAGTTGATATTTGGGTATATGAAAGAGCATCCAGAGGAGAGATCGTGGCTGAAAGTTAGGGCAATTGGGCCCCAACCAAGTTTTTGTCATTCAAAAGGTTCCTACCTACGGTGGTGATGGTGGTGGTGGTGTACCCGCTTCCTTCGTTCAATCATACGCAACCTTTCCTTTGAAAAAACATAAACTAAAAATGCAAGTGAGAGAACACCACCACCAGTACGTGATACATGAAACTATTTGAGAACTCCTATTAAAGCAGCCCTAAACCCTAAACCCTACTATTGTAGATTGCACAACTTTTTTTTTTATAGGCATTGTAAAAGAAGTGCTCTTCCTAGGCAACCTAGATATTGCTGGAAGAGAGGTTTTTAGGGGTGTCCCAAAGGCTCATTGAAAAATAGCTCAAATAAAAACTAAAATGGCATTACAACAGAGTTTTTTTCCACCCATCCATTGTATATATATTTGTAATCTATATGAAAAATAATAAAAGAACTTAATTGGATTTGGCGAACTTGACCCAGAACTCTTGAACTCCAAACAAGACCCAAAACTGTATTAATCAATGAAAAGGGAGATCATATCCTCCTAATCAAGTTTCTACCTGGTGCAACCCTATAGAGCCTCTGCATCTATCTAAGCTCTAGTAGATGAATTTGAGTCATTCTTTGAGATAAAATGATAAAATCCCATTGACTCGGTTTCAATCATATTTTTGAAGTTCAAATTTTGGTGAAGATTCACCGAAAGAACAAAACACCATGTGCTGGAACTCATTTTGTTCAATGTCATGTGGGATAAAAACACCGATAATCAGTAACAATTATGGTATGCAACATGACATGATATGATCCAAAAAACAGACTTAAATTTAAAACAAACAAACAAATAAAGAAAGGGGAAAACACCCGGCAAGGGAACAAGAGAAGGAAATGAAAGGACTGAATGAAGTCCAATCAAAAGACCACACCCGAAAGCACAGAAATAAGCTCTTTGATAAAATTTTAGGTAGGGAGGGATCAAAAAGTGCTACAGTATCCATCTCTTCTATTTTAGTTTAGGCACAACAAACACCTCACACACACTAGAAAATGAACTCAGGAACTTTGGGAACATGAGTGGCACAAGCTTGCACTTTGGTGCACACTAAGAACCTTGGGAATATTGATGAGAACGAACTTTGGGAAATTTGTTTTGTGAAGTAGAAAGGAACTCACGACATTCTTCGTATCTTGGAGAGGAAGGGGGGGTCCCTCCACAAGGCAAAAACAAGGTTTTTAGTGTTGTGGTTGTTGTGACAACAACAAAGGGTGAGTGAGGAAATGAAGTTTGGTTGTCCCTCCATGCCTCCTCACACAGCCACGTGCAGCAGCATAATCCTTCCCCACATAACAACTTGATGAAGGTGAAGGTGACAACTATTTCGACGCGCTTCTTGTGAATTTGTCCTCCCTCTTGCATAACATGCTTCAGCACCCAGGTAGTGGGGATGTTCGCAATCTTCATCATCGTAGTCGGGGTCAGGGAATATTTTGAGAACCCCGACTGGCTGGTAATTGAGGATAGGAATCCTGTGAGAGATTGTGGAGGAATTTTGTGTTGCGGAAGTTGGGTGGAAGCAAGTAAGTCTACTCATGGGGAGAAGAAAGATTTTGTGATCGTTGGGCTGTCTGTCTGTGGGTGGCGGCTCATGGGTTGTTGCAATGATTGATTGATTGATTGTTTGTTTGTTGCGGTGTGGGAGTTTGTTGATTAAAAGTAGGGGACGGTGGAGAATTAGGAGGATGGAGAATAGTAGTATGGAAGTAGTATGCGGGGCTCATATGGAGGGTTGGTTATATCTCATACAAACAACAAGGCTTATGATGACACAACCCAGGCAGCGGTATTTCATGCTTGTGGGGAGCCGTGCTCTATATTACAAAGAGAAACCAGCTCATCGTGATGAGGTACAATTCACAGAGAACCTTTAAGAGAACCTGAGTAGAGATAGCAGTTACCTTTTAAGGTTCATTCGAATCCTCAAAGATAGAACGATTCTTGAGCATACGTGGTGGTAGTGTTTGCTACAAAGATGAACTGTGTGCAGTGACAAGTCATAATTCACGTCCTCGTCCCCCCCTGCAAATTCTTTTAGTGCCCGTGATACTCATATATATCTTTCATCTGCATCTTGAAGACAGATGGATCTTGCCAAATATTATGTTTTTTGATTTGATGACAGGCACCAATCAAGAGTGGCCTCATCGACCCATGCACCCGGGTGAAAGACCATGGGCGTGAAAGCTTTCATGGCCTAGTAAGGATTTTAATGCACGAGACCCCCCGCCTTTTTTTTTCCCCTAGACGAGTGCTACTTATTTGCATTTTTGATGCAATCATGAACATCTTCATTGGGGATGGTAGGTGAAGGATTTTAGAGCGAATTGCAACTGAACTTTTTGAGCTTTTGGGTGTGCATCCAGGTGCTATTCACGTTCATAATCTACGACTCGTATAACAATAGTGACAAATTGAGGGTAAGCAGCTTTAGGTGGAGGAGCTTTGGACTCCAAACACTGGTTTCAATTAAGAGGTTTTGTAGCCTTTAGAGGATTATCTGAGTATGCGACAACAATTCCTTGCACAGTTTTTGAATAACTCCTGGAGAGCACTCTATACTTCTCTTCTGTGACCAGCAACTTAGTGTTGTGAAAGGGGCTTGTAAAATCTGTGTGGCAGTTTGGAGCAAGAAGCCCAGAGGAAGCTGCAAAATGGATACAAGCATTCAAGGATGCTGCAGATCATGTACTGTTCATTATTCTCATCAGACTTCCAAAAGTCACAAAGCTGCTGCAGGCCCAATTCTCTAGAATCAAAGTTCTTCTGTTATCTTTAGAGAAGAGTGTAAAATCAAGTTTGTAACTTTCTCCAATCTGACACAGTAGTCAGAGACATGCAAAGGATAATCTTGGGACTTTCTGTGTCCCGGGTGCAGGCCCAGCCACCAGGAAATGATATATCATTTGTTCCTTCGGGCGGCAGACGGCGCATTCCATTCAGGTACATTTTTGTCATGTGGCCACAATACTTCCAACCAGGAAACTGGAAGTATCAAGGGAGTACGTAATGTCAGAAATTAAGGGAGGTCAGGAATTGGAGGTTGGAGAGAGGCTGGTAATACACTCCAAAGTAGTGGTCGAGAATTCAGACCTTGTGCTGTTTCAGGCTTGCTGGAATGCGAGGGAGTGGACTAGTGCGGGAGACATCTGGTGGCAAAGACCATTTCTACCATGAGGATTCCACCACCCTTGCAGGTATGCTTTGGTTACTGACCTCCAGCAACTTTGCCTGATATCTAATAGAGTAGATAATTTGAGGGTGGACAAGTGGAAGATGTTGTATAGAAATGTCATCAGTGCAGGATTCATTGTGGAAAAGGTACATTTGAACCTTGAATAGTGATAGGTTGCCTGGCAGTAGTGATGAGTTGCCTGATGTTGTCTGGCAGATTTTGCAGATTGGACTGGATCTCTGCCATCAAAAGATGCGTCACCAGATGTGATAGCAGACTCACCATGGCAGATTTTTGGATGTAAAAATGGTGTGTAGATGGGTGTTTGAATCTCATTTTGTTATTGCACAATTGTTAAAGGCAGCCAAGTTTGAATGTCACCTGTTGTTCTCTTCATATTATAAGCAGTATTATGCTTTGGTATTCTGCTCACTCGATGTGGGATACTTATTGAGTCCCACCAAGAGTTTGTACTTTTTCAAGTACTCAGTGAGAGCTTGGTCTGTCTCCTCCCTACAGGGTTACGATTGTTTAGAGAAACCAATGATCAACAGGGACTATCAAGCAAGGTAAATCATTGATGTACAGCTTCAAAATGTGTCTTTTTTCATGCTGCCATTCAAGAGTTGTGATTTCCCAAATATTAAATTGTGGACAGGATCTCAATCTGAGAATGTTAAAGTTTATGAGAAATATGTTAGAAATTTCATTCAATTGGATGCAGACCCAATGCGAGGATTCAGCAGCTCTGATGGCTGTCGGTGTGGTGCATGCCACTTGTGAATCTGTGTTTGCCACAGTTATGGCCTTGGGTCCATCACGTGCAGAGTAAGTCATCATGTAAACAGATGTCTTTTGCACTATTTCTAAGCGTTTTTATGGGGACTGAAAATCTATCCTGACATATGCAGGGTCTTAGGGTTTCTTGATCTGCCTTTCATTTTGGGAAGACTTTGTGAATGGCTGCCATACATGTGAATGCTAAGCAGTCATTGTGGCATGCAGGTGGGACTTCTGCTTTCTAAGGGGGAGGGTCATAGAGCATATTGATGGTCATTCTGATGTTATCCATAAGCAATTTAACAGATACTGGACCCCTTGGTGTGTGTTTTTCCATCCCATATGCAGTACTATGTAAGCTTGAAGCTCCTTATTTTTTGTGTACTTCCAGAGGTAGCAGGTTGGAATTCACCACTGTTCAACCATTCCCTAACCTCTTCAGAATGAAATTGTAGGCAAAAAAGCCATCATTGAGTACATCCTATAGATGTTAGTGTCTCATATTTTGATGAAAGAGTTTTTGCAGGCGCATGAAGCCAAGGGATTTGGTGATACATCGCTACTGGCGCCGTGAAGATGATGGCTCCTATGGTATTCTTATTGACTTTTTTACACATACCTTATCAAGTCTCTGGGAAGCTTCATTTCCTCTGAATGCAGACCACATTGCGATAGATATGTTATCTCCCTAGTCAAACCATTGAAATAAAAAAGATTCATGGTTAAGGCATCCAGAAACTTGACCAACTCCCAGATGGATATAAGCAGTTCTTAGCATGCTGGAAAAATTCTGCCTCTTTTGCATAGAGCTCAATGTGCACTTTTGCAGTGATACTATACAGGTCAGTCACTCATCAAAAATGTCCTCCACGGCAAAAATTTGTGAGAGCCTGGCTCAAGAGTGAGTTCCTCATCTCTGTTAGTACATAGGTGACACAAGATGGGGTATTTCTATGATGAAATTCTCATGTATGAAGCTTGAGGAAGTAATGCTCAATACTTCACTCCTAGTGGAAAGTGCCATATCCAGATGAAAACCGACCTTCTGAATCCCTCTGGTTGGTGCCTTGTGTATATATAATACCTGTGCATGTTCCAGAACATGTTCTTCTGTTCCTTATTCTCCTGGATTTTCCTCTTGCTGGCATACAATGGGATGGTACTGTGATGCTAGACTTTGGCAATTTTCACTGTGGACATGGCTTGAAACTTCTGACTTATTTTTTTTTTTAGGCAACATGGTTCTTACACACTGAACTAGTGTCCTTGTGGTGCACAGGTGGAGGATATGTGATATCACCATTGCTTCCACAAGGTGGTAATGTCCAACGTTGCCTTGTGAAACATGTGCTGACTGTGGACTGGAAACACTGGAACACATGCTGGAGTCCAGCATGTGACAAGGACATCACTCTCCATGTGTTAGAGCGCGTTGCATGTTGGTTTTGGAACATAACCTTGCACCAATAGGTCCTCTTGTATTCACAATGGAAAATAGTTTGGGGTGACATTCTTGTTCTATGTTCATTAAGCCCCTTGAACAGCTCAGTGTCTACCAGTTGTTGTAAGGCATGGAGATAGGTGGCTGGAAGGAGTCCACTATATCTATTTCAATTTCTGGAGTGTCAGAAGTGATACTGAATTTCCTCTTGTTATTGTTTGTTGCAGCAATCCGAGAAATGTACAAGGTGAAGCCAGCTGACTATAAGCCAATTCCCACTCTAGTGGAAACTGAGAGATGGAAAGTGAAGGGAGGAAAGGCATCACATGAAGATGGGCAATTTGATGCAAACAAAGGCAAACAACATGGCAATGCATTGAGAGATGACCATGTTGAACCTAAAGTGAGCACATTTCTCAAGCTGGCAGATGATGAGTTTTACGATGTCCCAGAGGACTCTTCATGGGAGCAAGACCATGATCCAGAGCTGGAAAGTCAGAATGTGCAGAGTGAGTCAGAGGGAACCTCAGATGAAGACAAGGTGTCTGCTTCTCAGACCATCCTGCATTGTTCCTTTTGTGCTTTGCAGGATGTCGAACATGAGTCATTATTCTATAATAGGAATATTCTTTTAAGAGTTGGTTCTTTCCTTTTATTGAGGTTTGGGTATCTAATTGATGTCATTGGAGGTATCCCTGCTGACTATCTGTAGCAATTCAACCAGGTTGCTGACCTCTAATTCTGGAGCTAGTTTTGATAAATTTAATGGTGCATTGCAGTCTGGAGGTCTTTCCAAGTTCTCTGCTGCAGCAACAATTGTTAAGCGCTTGCAAGCTGCAGGTGGGTAATTACCATTAGTTTGCCTGCAACTTGTCTATTGGAAGAGAGCGCACATGACAGTAGAACAATCTCACCAGAAGCACCATAAGCTAGTCTCTCAAGGACTGGTTTCAATGTCTGCTTCACCTTAAAACTGATTCTTGTCTTTGGCAGCTCAAAAGCGAACCCAACATGGGCCGGATGAAGATGTTATAGACTCTTTGTTCAAAGAAGGGTCACTACCAAAGTGCTCGATTCTCAATACAACCAGTTGTGTGTCCAATGCTGATGCCAGTACTTTCCTCATTCGTGGCAAGCAGTACTTAAGAGATCACAAAAAGGTAGGTTGTCTTCATAGCCATGGTGATATTCATTCTTTTTCCTAGTCCCTTGGTTGAACCCCATTCTCACAAGTGAAGGATGGTGATTGTGCGGACAAAGGTGGTGGCCAAAGAACCTATCATGCAATTTGTAGCAGCAGATTGGCTTAAGTCTGGCAAACGTGAAGATCACCTTGCAAGTCGCACCTCAAACCTTGTTCAACGGTTCTGTGCAAAGCAGGTACAGTTTCCATCCTGTTTGCATGGGTCCTCACAAAAACATTTCCTTTGTACCAATACCTATTATTTTGAGGTGAGAACATTCTGCAACTGAGAGGATGCTTACATGGCTTGCTTGCACTTTGGTTGTCAACATCATCATGAATTTGTTGGTATTGAGTGCAAGGATTTGTTCTGGAAATGCAGAGGATGGATGGCAAACTGGAGGACCCATTTTTCTTCATTGTCAACTTACAAGTGAGCCTTGCTACTGTGTTTCTAGATAGAAGAAACCAAGATATATGTTTTCCATGTGAAAAAAAATGACCATTCACTTATTATTTCATCTAAAAGTCAAGTGTACATGAAGAGATATGGTAGGATGATACAGATAATGTGAAAGTAGCTTTTGTCCATCTACAGAATGAATACTTCAACCTCAGGGGGAGAATAGGGTTATGTGTCGGGGACCCATATAGTGAAACTTTGTCATATTTGCATGTCTTCCATTTGTACCTCCAAAATTGTCTATGTTGGGCTGATCCAAATAATGTGAAGGCATGATGAGGTAAGTGATTGACTGTCTTTCATGGATGTAGGTTCCAGGAACAACATGCTACTCACTAGTTCTTTACTATATGAGCACTTGCCCCTTATCAGACTCACCACTACTTGAGAATTTTGTGAATGGAGATAACCGATACCGTAATTCCCGTTTCAAGCTTATCCCAAACATTGCTAAGGTTAGTGACCCCTAAAGATGGCATTATTCTCCTGATTGTGGATGATATGATAATTCATATAGTCAGGCTTTTCTTACAGGATTGCTACCACATGTTCTTCCAAGTGGAGTTATGTTGCAGACATATGATGTAAGGCTTTACTTATTAGCTATGATTCCTCTTGAAAGAATTCTCACTATGTGCATGTGGTGGCACACATATCCAGGGATCATGGATTGTGAAGCAAAGTGTTGGAAAGACAGCTTGTTTAATTGGGGAAGCATTGGAGATCAGTTATTACAATGGTAAAAACTACCTTGAGGTATGCATCACACCATTTTCTGTACAGCTAAATTGAAAACATAACAGAGATTCCAGAAATCACATCTCAGGACATTTTAATGAGTTTTGGCCAAAAGTAGGGGTAGCCATGGTTTGAATTGTGTAGTGATGCTTATGTTATGTACTATTCGTTTTGCCATTTGATGTAGTAAACAGAAACTGAACTGAAAGATGTTTGCAAATGGCAATCAGCTTGCAGCTTGCAGCTTGCAATGATCATATAATCATATGGAAATGTTGATTATGCAGCTGGATGTGGACATTGGGTCATCTTCTGTAGCAAGAGGTGTGGTAAATCTGGTGGTTGGATACCTCAGCAAGCTGGTCATAGAGCTTGCTTTCCTCATTCAGGTAAGCTGGCATGGTTCCTGTGTTGAAGTTTTGTTTCAGACCTTCAAACCTTGTTGATCACAAATACCCACATCTTCAATAGTTCTGTCCAAGGCTGATTTGCAATATGTGTAATTAGATATGGGTGATCTCTTTCACTCCGCTATTATCCATCCATCCCAGTAAGATTTTCAGTCTAGCATGCTTAACTTTGGGGTTCACATGCAATTCTATGTGTTGACCATAAGTAGGCTTCACATCACACACAGTCCATGCATACAACAAGATTACAACCCTGAAACCTTGATATAGTGTGTTCTAGTAAAATTCAACATTGAAAACAAATGCCTAACAAGGCAGCTTCTTGAATGTCACAAAATGGAATTTAGATCTGCCCATGCTACTTTAGAGGCTCAACTTGGATCAAAGAATCCATTGGCTGAACATGGCTTGAAGGTGGGATTCAATCTTCATCTTAAGTGGGAGGATGTGGAAGCATGGGACCAGTGTTTATTATGAGGATTGACTACTGTCCATCATGCTGCAATGACCGTTTCCTTTATACATGAGTTCCCTTATAACGTAAGTTGTTTCTCTAATCTTAGTTGGATTGGTGGATATGTGGACACAGGCCAATACTGAGGAAGAACTTCCAGAGTATCTTCTTGGGACCTGCAGGCTTATAAATCTTGATGTTGCTAAAGCCGTCCCTACACGTCCTGGATGAATGTGAGCTCTTGTCATGCAGGCTTAACCTTCTTAACCTCATAAGGTTATTTTGTTAGGCGTACTGGTACTCTATTTACTAGACTTATGAACAGAGACCAATTCAGAGGAAGGACCACTGTTAAGGGAGTAAGTAACATCAGGGACTTCAACCACTAGAGTTGAGGATTACTCTAAAGGGAAACCACCCAAGATTGTGGTGAGACCCATAAGCCCATTTACCAAACACATACAACCATTTTTTTGGTGCCAAGATGAGCATGGCAAGAATCTAGAATTTTGTAGCATATTGTAATGTTGTTGTCTCTTGCATCAAGTGGTGAAGAGAACAGACAACAAATTTAATCGAACTATGCAGTTTTTGCAAAGGTACATCTTAAGTACTTAGGCATGTAAAACAGCTTCATTAAATGTGAATGAAATTGCAAATGTTCAATTCAGAAGTTGGAGTCTCAATAGTTGGAATTTCCCCAACACAATCGTTTGTTTGTCGTGTGTGTGATACTAAGTCCAATCTCTGGAGTTGCCTTGATAGCTTTTCAAATAGTTGCATGGGTCAATGGCATCTCTCCTTTGGGGAACATAACAGAATTCGTGTATATATTTTGACTTTGTAACAAATCAAAGATCAAGTAGAATCATGACTATTATGGTAGTATAACTTGCAAGACTCTAGGTTGTGCATGATCACATAAGGTTATTTTTGACATAATGGCCTTTAGGTTCAATTGCTCATTTCATAAAGCATTGGCACTTTTTTTCCTTTGTCTTTTCAGGTCGCTCCCCAACCTGAATCTTATATATTAATTCACTACGTCTGTCAGTGTGTCTGTCTGTAAAACCTGATCTCCCCAACAACATGACAGTTATTACCACTACTTTCTAGGGCAGTTAATTGTGGTAAATAATTAAAAAAAAGAACTTTTTACCTGTCTGTTTGTAAAACCTGATCTCCCCAACAACATGACAGTTATTACCACTATTTTTTAGGGCAGTTAATTATGGTAAATAAAAAATAAAAAATATACCGTGGCATTTAAAGTTTTATTTGACCTTGGTTACAACAGTAATAATATAATGAAAGTAAATAAAGTAAATGAATTGTTACGTAAGCAAAGGCAAGTAAGTAATTACGTAAGTAAAAGGCAGTAAGTTAAAGCAAGTAAAAATAAAAGTGAAGTAAACTTAAGGTAATAAGTAGCCTAAATAGTTCATGGGGTAGTATGAGCCCTAGAAGACTTTTGCAACAGTCTTTTCAAGGGCTCACAAATTTACATGTCAATATCACTAATTATTTATTACTGAGGGGCAAAAAAAAAAAAAAAAACCTTGAGTGTGACGGTGGGCCAGAGGTGCCCAGCCCACCCGTGCTGGCCCACTGTCTGTGCCTTGCAGGCACGGGTTACCATTAGTTTGTTCTAATTGACTTTATTTTAACTTATTTGAGACTTACCTCCATTTCATTGGATCTTCCGAAATATGGAAGGCCCAATACAGGTTGTACTAGGGCTTTTGGATTTCAAAAGATCAAGTTTTATGATTAGTCACTTCAAAAAACATGAAAAAAGTACCATTGCTTTACACAAAGGAAGGTCCTCCTACCATGGCTCCTATACTAACATGGTCACAAACATAAATCTTTCAACACCAAAGGTTTGATATGTAGAGGTCACATGGGGGGGATAGGTTTTAAGCCTATGTGGCTTCCATCCCCAAAGAAGTCTGCCAAGTGTTTTCTATTAGAATGTCAATGGCCAAATTATAAAAAGGTAGGCATTTATCAAACCAACTATCACCTCTACCCACCTAAATTAATTCTCAATGGACCTTAAGGTTTGTTCACACTTAAAGTTAAAATGTTGTCAAGTATGTGGTAGGAGAAAAAAACTTATCACACATCTACACTCAATTTGTCCTTAAAGTAAAAATGGGTGTTGTAGTGGATGTGGCAAGCAATGTTAAATTAATGGTAGTATCAATATTAAAGTATGAACAAATGGTTAAATATCATTTTGTAATTAGTTTTCCAAGCTTAAACTCAATGTTAAGGTAACAAGAAATAAAATTGTGTCAAGAAATCTTGTTCAAGGTGGTCACTCTTCCCCTCATGGGGAAGCTTTTCATGCTTCATTACATATCAAATGTGAAGCTCTACAACAACTCCTTTGTGCTCTAAACCGTTTCTACTATGCAAGCTTTACACCATCTTTGTTGCGTAAGCTCTACACTATTTCTTGCACAAGTTTTACACAAAGAACAAACAAGCTTGAATCATCACACATTATTGTTGTACACATCATCACTATGCACCTATATCCTCATTGTTTTGTGCACCAACGTCAAAACTTTATTATACACTTCACCTATAACACTAATTGTGTAATGTATTTGTTCATTGAAGTGTTCAAATGATGCAAATAACAAAGTGTTGAGAATTCAAATTCAACTAGTTAGTTTTTCATTAGTTACTAAACTAGAAAGAAGTAATTAAGTTATTTTCATGGTGATTATTTTCTTATTCAGTTTAGTTGGTTTATTTTTGGTTTTGACTTCTTACTTAAGTTTCTTGGTGTTGGTGTTTAGAATCTTTTTTTTCATCATTCAAAACACACCAAGGTTCTCATCACATTGCAAGTTTGAACGTTTTGCATGTGACAAGAACCTTGGTGTGTTTATGATCTTATGCTTCATGTTTTTGAGCATATTTTTTTGATGGTTTTAGTTTTTTTTTAATAAAAATATTTGTGTTTTGACTTGATTTTTTATTTGTTAACATGGTATTAGAGCATAGGTTGTTTGGTCAAAAGATTGAAAAATATTTAAAATTAGAAAAAATTTAAAGCTTGAAAATCTTTAGTTATTTCATAGGAGTTTATCAAGTGAAAAATAGAAGAAAAATAAAAAGAGTGTGAAAAAAAACAAAACAAAAAAAAATTAAATGAAAGAAAATCTACCAGATCAAAAGTTATAAAAGTCAAAATTTTAAATATAAATCTAGATCAATTGTCAAAGGATCTTGAAGTGAAATTTGGAAGGATTATAAAAGGGTATAAGGTGTTGCCATTCTCAAAACTTCAAAGAAAGTGGATTTTTTTTTAGAGTTATGGGGTTGAAGATTCTGGTCCATACTTGGTTTTTTATCACATCATTTGCATTTGAGGTTTTTTGGATTTATAGCTTTGAGAGATTATAGATCATAAGAAATTACATGTGTGAATTTTTTTTTAAATGATTCAAATCTATATTGAAACAAATGAAAATCTAAAATTTCAAGCATATTCTATGTTTCAATTTATTTCATAGGTGATATCTTCTCATGATTATATCAACAGGGCTAAAATTTGGAACAAATGTCCATAAGATGATTTATAGTCGGGCTTGGCCATATATGCAAATTATGAAAATAACCCAAAATCTAGTATGATTGATGCATTTCTTTGGTATCACAAAACCAACTTGACTTGTGTGACATGGGCCAATACCAACCTTCTTCTACAAACAACTAATTAGTACCAACAACTAATTAATTAGTAGGGACATGAGGAAACATCACCCTTCTACCAAATATTTGATAACCTATTTGGACAACCCAATTCTCCTCCGGGTAGGTTATCAATCTTTAAGTGATAATAATAATAATAATAATAATAATAAAATAAAAATTGTTAGGCTTTTTACATAACTTTGTAATTAGTAGGATAGCAAGCATGCTATTCAATGGTTAATTATTTGATAGCGTGCCCTTATGCATAAGCAACAATTATTCATCCAAAATTCTTCAACTAACTTAGCAACCAATTTTTATTTGATTTTTCTTGGCACAAATGAAAAGAACTTCGTTGCGAAAGGGAACAAAGAACACAACCCAAAGGCCGATGGGCGAAAAGTCACACACACAACACCAAAGGGCATGAACCAACCATAAATTTTATTTAGGGTTTATGGGTTTAGGGTTTAAACCCTAAACCCAACCAATTTTTATTTCATTGATATTGATAATATGTGTGGTCCCAAAAAAATCATAAATACTTTACTGGGTGGTTATTTTAAAGAAGCCCTAAAAATGTCGCCAATTTTGTTCTCCTATTGTAAAGTTGCAAGCCACTCCAACATAGTTTTCCAAAACCTTGGTTAACAAGGATGTGAATAAATGTCTTAAAATCGTATAATCTTGACCAAATGCACTAGGTAAAGGATTTAGGCAATTTCAAAGTATCCTTTTTACACCCAATTTCATTGTGACATTTGGATCTTTGTTTTTTCATATATACGGATATAAAAATCCATGTAGTCATTTTGACAATGGGAAGTCATGATACATGGGACTCCATTAACCCAACTACCTCAGTATCTTTTCAGATTTGGCAAAAAAAAATATTATTTAAAAAAAAAATTAAGGTCGCTTCCCATTGAAAATTTTAAAAATTATTATTTATTGATGCCAAAATTTCATAGGATTCAAGAAGTTGTTACAGGATAGTTTTAGGTTTTTAGTATGTATATTATTGCATGTATTTTAAGCAATTTCAGGCTTTTGTTGAATATTTTTTAATTTGAATGAAATGTTGCCAAGAATTTAATTAAGTAATTAATTTTTTTTTTTGGGGTGTTGAAATCAAATTTTCAGAATAAAATAATTATTCAACAATGAGATGCCAAACCTGAAATGGTACTATGGTATTGGCTCAAGAGAATCTAATTTAAAACAAGCTTGAAAATTACCTAACAAAAGGCCTTGCCGCAAGTGCAATGGGTTTTTTGGAAGAAGACGAGCCCTTTGGATGAGTGAAAATTTTGTCTAGGTCATTTGTAGATGATGGCCAACACACCTACCTCACAAATTTGGCAAAAAAACACAATGTTGGACCATGAAATTCAAATTTGGTTTCCCATTTATATTTGAATTATTTTTCTTGAAAGCTTTTTCAATTGTGTGAAGAAGTACAAATATGAATTACAAAAGACATATGTAGAAATAATTAGAACACAAATAAAAATAAAATGTATTTTTCTTTGCAAACTACATAAGAAAATAATAGAATAATAAATAAATAAATCAAAATTAAAAAAAATAAAGATATAAAATATCCCATTCCCAACCAATTGTGTCTTTCATAGACTATTTCATTTGTATTAAGGTTGAACCCCAAGACATAGAGATTTTTAACTCTTGTAAGAATTCAAGGACTTGGGGCCTGAACAAATTAGGTTTCATATACTAGGATTTGACATCGTAAGACATGACATTTTTAGAAGCCTAGGACTTTAAAGTTTGAGGGCCAAAGACATGAAAACTTAGGACTTGATATAAGCTTAGGGATATGAAGGATTGAAGGCCTACGACTAGAGGGTTTAAGAATTAAGTTTAAGGTTTTGGAATAACAAATTTGGTTAGAGTATGTACATGCGTATGGTTAAGTATTATATGAGGATTTATATTATACATAGGTTTGACATATATACATATTTTGTATAATATATAGTGTGATATTAAATATATGATTGCATATTATATTTTAATATGCAAATTTTCAAGGTAGATTTGAGATCTTCCACCAATTCCAAAAAAAATTCCTTTGTTTTGCTTATAATTGCTCCACTTGCAAAATTTGTGTTGAAACTTTTTTGATGTAAAATTTTGTCACCAACAACTTCTCAAGCCTCACCCATTACACATGAACTTAGATCAACTTCAAATTTTGGTATAACATGAAAAAATATGTCTATTCCCAATTCTCAAATTTTCAATTCATTTGGCTTTGTCAAATGAAAGATTTTGGTACTCTTTTGAAACAACCTCAATCTTGGACCTAAACATAAAATGACCTTTAATTTCTTTTCAACATGTTCAAACGACTTGAAACCTAAAGAGATGTCTAAAAATACATCTTTCACAACAAACCACTTCAAAGAACATCACAAAATTGAAAACAAAAACCATGCTTCTTGTGCTTCAAAAGGTTTCATATTAATAAACATAACCATAATAACCACTTGAAGGCAATTTACATTCTTCTTCTCCATATAATAAATAGCCAGGACATTTTTCCTCTCACATTTATGATATAATTGTTATTATGTTTACCTTCAAAAGTGCAATATACCCAAAAAGAACTTAACCCTAAAATTATTAGGGTATGGGCTTTTACACTAGGAGTCAGGGCTGACAAAACTTGGGGCCAATTTTGAGCATTTTTTTGGCTTGTTGTTTCACCCCAAGTTTGATGGTATCCTTTTTTTGGTTGGGTATCAACCTGGGCATGCACCCGGGTATGGAGTACCCTGACCATTGGGTATTGGCTCATCAAAAAACCTCTCGATACCCTACCTCGGTAGACTTCTCTTTTCCCATACATAGGCTATGCCCTTACTACACGGGCATTCTTGTATTTTACAAATTTTGTGAGCTACATTAGTCAAGCAAGCATCACACATTGCAAACATGTGCAGGGTATTGAAGTTTAGAGTTAAAACTTTTAGGGTTAGAGTTTAGTGTTTAATGAGGGTTGTAAGTCAATAATCTACAATGTTTTAAAAAAGATTTGTTGTTTTTGTGTCAACTTGATAGAAGAAAAGATCCATCATGGAAATGGATTGCAACAAAAAGGAGTGCCATCAACTTGATAAAAAAGAATATCCATGATGAAATGGCTTGCAACAAAAAGGAGTGGCAATTTTTGTGAAATTGTAGATCTACTAGCAACATCTCCATTGATGTTCATGATAGAAGAACAAGGGAAGCATTCTATCATTGTTTTCATGTCTTTTAATTTTGATTTTTTCCTTATACTATTCGTGTGCAGTGCATTATTTCTAGTGTTCTTGTGTCTTCTTCTTGTTGCCATGTTGAAATTATCTCATGTTTTATTGTTTTCATCACTCTATTTTTAGTGCATTGTTCTAGTAATTTCAAGGTTTTCTTTTTGTTGTCAAGCCAATATCTCGTGTTTGATCAACTTCATTTTTGGTGCTCTAATGTCTTCTTTTTGTCATTAGGTTAGTAAGCTAGTATTTTGAGTTTTGTCGATTTCATTTTTGATATTTTCATGTTTTCTTTTGGTCATCAAACTAGTAAGCTAGTATTTCATGTTTCACCATCTTTAGTGTCTTATAGCTTGCAATCTTCAAGTTTTCAATCATTATTACATCACAACAAGTTTGTTGGTGTTTTGTTGTGTTTTCAAAAGCTAGTTTATAACGGTTGAAGACTAGTGTGTTTTTATGAACAAAGTCATAAAAGATATGGAGGGAATTTATTTCAATGTAGTTGATTATGGTGTCAACTTTGGTGAAGATGGGGTTGGGGATGGCAATGGTGGGCTTGGATTTGAAGTAAATAACAATGAAATAATTGTTGATTGAAAGCTTAGTGAGGACAACAAGAAGATTTTTCAAGCTAAATCAGATGCATGGCAAGAACAACTACTTGTTCAATTAAAATTCAGCCAAAATATTGGTTCACATGGCAAAGGTCAGCAAGTACATGGGCATTTTTTAAAATGAATGACCATAACCTTGATGTTGATTCCTTTCAATTTCAAATAATGAAATGCATTATGTGTCATAACATGCAACAACAAGAAAATAATCAAAATTTTATACAAAGTCAAAAAGGTTTAATTAAAATAACAAGGACCATGGCACAATTGCCATGAATCTTCATGTTTCTTCTAAACACTATGCAGTTTTAGCCTCATCCCTAGCACAATGATAATTTGTTATTACCATGGCATTTACTAATCACCAAATTACTAAAAAGAAGAAGTCGACTACAAGTTTCATTGTTGGTTTCTTTACCACTAGAATCTTTTACAAAAGACTAACCCTACTCAAGAACAAGTCCTTGAAGATTTGGTGTTTTACATTACTAGAAGCTACCATCTTTTATGAAATTATCTAGTGAAATTACTTTTAACATGGTTAATAAAACCATGGAATGCCATATTCTTCCTACACTTGCTAAAGCCACCACAATTATAGCCACATTTAATTTATGGATGTATTGAACAAGCATTGATACGTTTGCATTTGTTGTCAATTACATCAACATAAAATGGCAGCCATGTCATATTATAGTGGGCCTTTTTGAGGTTCATGTGAAACAATGGGGGCTGCAATGGCTATGCAATTAAAAGATTTCCTTGCTTGATATGAGTTGTTGGACAAGGTAATACCATATGTGAAGGATGAGGGTGCTAATTTGAGCACCTTCACAAATGGCCTTAACAAATATTGTCTTTTGGGTTCCATTCATGTTGCCACAACCCTATGCTACCATTTGCTATGGGCATGCCATGTCTAAGTGTTATCAATATGCTACAAATAACCTCAAGGTGTGTAATGGAATGTGGGAGGTTTTTATCAAGATTGCTCAATCTTTTCTATAGAAGACAATTTTACTTGGACCAAGAAAAGTGGGAAGGGCAGGCAAGAGTGGGCTAAAGCTTGTAAAGATTCCAAGCGTTGCATTAGAAAACTAAAAATTCATGTTAAGACTCAATTTGCCTCCAAAGTGATTTTATTCAAAGAGACATTAGAGTTTTAAAATGCTATAAATCTTTGTTATTCAAGGCAAACCATTGCCTTAGAAAATAGAATACCTACTCCCCATACATGGGTTGTGGCATAAAAAGTTTCAAAAATTATGACACAAGTAATCACCTAATGTGTTTTGAACCAATCCCATGGATATTAGTTATTATTTGATGTCATTTCTATTGTTATCTCCATGATTGTTGGCATGCATACCAACAATTCCGTTATAGTTAATCATGAGATGCACGTATGTGGGCCAATATATTTTGGTTTTGTTTATTTAAGATTTTTGGTTAAATGTTTTATCTTGTAAAAACATTAAAATTTTAATTGTTTAATTATGTTTATAGAGTTACAAGTTGGAGACTTTGACTTAGAGTTTATACATCTTGGGCATTGCATGCAAGCTGAAATTATTGGTGTGTTGAGGCTATTTTTGACCTTTGTATCATCATTTCAGCCACAAGCCATTCACAATATGTTGGTTCTTATGCTTGACCTACACTTTAAGAAAGTTCAACTCATTTGAGATTACGTTGGCTTGGAATTAGCCATGCAAGTTGTTTTTGAATATGATCAAAGAGTTCTAATGCTTTTGATGTAAACTTTTTAATATGGCTAATATCATCACAAGTTTGAAACATTATTGGCTTGGTATTGAAAATTTGGTTAAACTAATTCTAATCATGAAGAATTAGCTAGATAATCCTAGATTTGGGTGCAAAAATGTTGAACCTAAATCAATCGAAGAATACATAGACATTGAAAATGACATGGTGTTAGAAAATGAAAAACTCATTGATGATTTCAATTTGTTTGAAGAAAACTAACTTTATGTACTATTGAAAGGTGCAAACTATGAAGAGCAAAAAGGAAGGTACCTAGTTGCATCTATGTTTTTGTTTCCATTGTTGTTCTAATTTGTTAGGTGCAATACATTAACTTTAATTGTTGTCTATGTTTTTTTAATTTTCTAGTTGTAGGTGCCCCAACCTTTTGGGCCAAAGTGCCTCAATGATGAACAAAAGAATATTGTGAAACTCCCTGAATTTTTTCAAAGCATCATGATAGGTTAAAAGGTAGATGTCTGGTGTGATTTGGGTTGTTTGCTCCAAGTACATGTGTCTATTGTTTATTTGGCTATGTGTTGGTGTCTACAATAATCAATGTTTTTCAGTTTCTATTCCCACTTGTCAAATGTTGTTTAATTGAAGGACATGAATGCAGTTGTTGTGGGATGTCTTGTATTTTCAACTTTTATTTTTAACATCGGGGTTTCTTATGGTTGTTGTGGGTTGTTTTCAACGTTTACTCTTCACCTTGTGGTTTCTTGTTTAGTTATGAGTTGGTTTCAACTTTTTTTTCTTAACATTGGTGGATGTGAAGTATGTCATATTGTATGTTCTTTTGGTATGTATATCATTAATTTTTTAAATGCTAAAAACGTACGAGTTGCCAAAGTTGATGGTGAGAGTGGCTAGTTGTGTTTTGGTTTTGAATTGAAACTGGATTACAAGTTTTATGAAAGTGAATACAAAGTTGTTGATGACAGAGTTGTTTGAGTCTATTGATATTCCAATCCCTTGATGCAATTGTGTTTAATGAATTGAATGTGGTGTCATCAGTTTGAATGAGCTTGAATGTCTTTGCTTGCTAATGTGTATGGTGTTTGAGAATTTAAAACAACACTTTGCAACCACCCCTCGATCTCTTGTCAACTTGCTAAGATTGTAGCTAAAGGCAACCACTTACCTATGACCTCAACAATTCTTCTAACATACACAATTCCAAGTTTTTGGAATGTTAGGCTACAATGATGTAATTATGAAGCTACAAATCTTGCTAGTTAGTGGTAGTGTTATAGTATAGATAAAATTTATTGTTAGAAAACATGGGGTTTCTGTTGTGTGATAGTTTCACTCACATTTGTACTGTTTAGATCAATCAATCAAACTTGATTTTTATTTATTTATGCTTGAAAACACTATCCATTATGACCAATTGTGTCAATCTAAACATGCTTGGGTTTGGGTTTATGTCCAACAAGCATCACCCTTTTTGATATCTATTATGCATGCCCATCTAAAGAAAAACATGTCTTATGTTTATGCCAATCGAGCTTATGACCAATTTGTCAATGCACATGTTCAGGTTTATGACCGACATGCACCACCCTTTTCCATATCTATTATGCATGCCCATCTAAAAATTAATTTAAAGAAAAAAAAATTATTTATTTTTTAAAATTATTTTTTTTAAATTTAAATTTATTTTTATTTTTTTAAAACCATGTACTATGTACATACCCGGCAGGCTTCAGTCTGCCAAAAAAATTCTTACTATGCCCAGACCCGGCGGGCTTCAACTATGAAAAGTTTTTTGGGGGTGGGGGTTAATACCCTGCCCGTCGGGTATAGTTGAAAGTAGATACCCGCCGAACACTGGTCATGAGCATGGCCTCTGTGGTGGTAAAGGCGACGATGTTTTCACGAATAGAATGGGCGAGAGAGCGCGTGCGTCGTAGCCCGAAGGTTTTCAAGGCAGGTTCTGTTGCATGTGAAGATCGTTTGTGGTGCTAGTGTCAAGGGATTTGGCGAAAGCAAGAACGCGAAGATTATGCCCTCACAGGTGGGTTTTCCCTTTCTCCGTTTCCTTCCTTCCTTCTTCCGGTAGCTTTCACGTGAGCCCTTTTCTTGCCGCAATTATTGTTGTTGGTATGTGTGCCTTTCGTAGTCTGGGTGTAAGTAAGGGTTTCTTGTTTCGACTCTCGCGTTCTTCTCTCGTTATCTGGAATGTTTAAAATTGCGTCATACGAATTCGACAAGGGATTTCCTCGCTCGCGGATTTCTTTCAGTGTCGTGCTTGCGCTGTCGAGCTCTTTAACGGCGGGCGGCCAAGAATTTGTCTGGTCGAGTTTTCTTGACATTCATTGGTTGTTGTGTTTCCAATTCTCGTTCGCCTATTCGGTGCAATTTTGAAACAGCTTTGGGGGTTTTGATTGATCGCAGATTGTTTGTTAATCGTGTCCTTCTGTTGTTTCCTTGTGCGCAATTACTACATCGGCATATTGTCGCTTGGTTCACGACGCCGCATTTGTAAAGCGTGAAGCTTGTCGTACTTCCGAAACCCCTGCGTTTGTTCTCAAGTCTAATTTTTTGCTTCTTGTCCCCTAATTGTAAGAACGTGAACGGTAGGTAGGTAGATCAAAACGGCAGTTGGGAGTTGTTGGGACTGGGAAAGCTTATTCCTGAACTATCCCTAAATTCAGCGTCCTAGGTCCCGTCCTTAGTCCCTTCTGCTCAGATGTCCACGGGTTGGGAACATTCTGTTGACGAAAGCTCTCAATGCTGATCACTTATAGACTTGGATTCTAAGGGAGGAGAGTGACCTTGTCTGCGCAAAGGCCGCAGGAGACTGCATCGCGGTGGTGGGACTCTAACGAGGGTTTTAGATTAGTTGCCTTGGTGATCACATCCAGCAATTGGCTAAACTGACAAATGTTCCTCCCTCTTCAGTGATGCAGATATTTCTTCATTCTCGATTGTGCTGACTGATGACCGGCTGTTCCTGCTACAAGTGCCTGTTACAAGTGACAAGGTGAATGTGATTTGTTTTGGAAATTGAACCAATTGGAATTAGACTTTCCTTTCGCGGAATTCTGTCAGAGACTGTCATACTCTATAATGAGGCAACCGGGACCGAATGTAGGAGGCAATCTTCAGAATCTCACATCACTAGAACTTACAAATATCATGTGAGATTTGTTGCCAGGGTTGTCAGACTGGATAGAGCCAAACATCTAAGCATTGGTAAATGATATTCAGGGTTTAGAAGGAATTTTACAACAGTATATTTAGGAGGGAGTAGATTCTAGAGAAGCATGCTCTTGGCTCAACAGAGACTCTCTACACCCAGGCCAAAGTGTAGAAAGAGCAGGGGAAAATTATTGGTGGCAGAGGTGATGCTGCAATTGAACAAGGGTCCTGAGTTAACAGAGACTTCTAATAGCACTGAGTGTTATCTTGACTCAGGTCTAGAACTGTAAGAAGTAACCTGAAATGAAGAGAGGACTGTTTTCTTGACAGAGGAAAGCAAGGCAGAGCCTATCTTTTTGGTGCTCACTCCACTGGTTCTGGGTCTAGTTCCTGTGTTGTGGTCCTCACACTGTTAAGTGTGAAGTCCATGACCTTCAATTCAGATCACAAAAGTGGGATACCCATCAATAGGAGTATGGATTCACATTTGTTGTGGGATTTGGTTCAGATGTATTCTTAGTGGGCTAACAGCATTGATGAATGATTTCTTGCAGAGTCACTGTTGAAGCAAGGGATGCAGTTTGAAAGGGGTTTACTAGGAGGTGAAATAAGTGGAGAGTAATGACAGGGTTCCTATGGTCGACTGCCAGAGATGTAATATGCAGGATAACATGGCCCTGGCGACAGATGTTTTGGTTACTTCTGCACCTATATGTATCAGTATGGAGAATTTCTTCCAACTGGGTGGTCACGGTCCTCTGGACACCAATCCATATTCTGACAGCAGTGCACCGGGAGAGAGAGGTTTGTTTTCTTTCCCTTGCCAAATAAGGAGGGGGCTCTAAAGAGCAAATCAGCAGCCAGAGAAGTAGCTATCTTGATCCTTTACTCCATTTCCTATTTCCTCTTCTGTGTTTTTCCCTCTACATGGCTCCATTGGCTGCAAAGATGTGCAGAATTTAGCAAGTGCTGATACCAGGGTTTAGTTGTCTCTGATATTTTAGCTGTTTATTCAAGGTATTAGATGTTCTGTATTGTGTACCTACACAAAGATTTCACTGCAATCCAGCTGGCAGTGCAACTGTGCATTCTGCAAAAGGAGTATGAGGAGGTTATTATACATAACAAGGACTATCAAAGGAAACTGGATGCAGTCAAAAGAGATCGTCAGCGCTCAGTTGACAAGCTCATTCAGATTTCTGGAGACAGAAAGAAAGCACTGGAGAATGAAATGAGCTTAAAAACCAGGGTATGCATGTTCTTGGCCTATTTTGATCATCTCATGATACAATATAAACTTTATAAGAATTTATTGAGCTCTAAATCTTTCCTTACGTTGGAGAGTGCACCTGTTGCTGCAGGTAAATGAATTAGAACATGAAAACCAGCATTTGATTGAGTGTCATAAGGAACTACGGCAGCAGCTTGCAAAAGCTGCCCTGATGGCAGTATCAACTGCAGCTGCAAAAATGGGGGCTACAAGTATGCACTTGGATGGACTGGGTTCAGATCCAAATATATCACAAGTGAAAGAGCTTACAAACAAAGGTCTCCAAGATATTCACATACAGAGAAAAGCAATTGAGCCTGGTATTGAGATGGACCCATGCGAGCCCCCTAAGTGTGTCCAACCAAATGATGGCTCAGAAAAACATACAAACTCTTTGGCAGCTGAGTTAGAGTGGAGTGTGGCATTTGCATCAAGCTCATTTAGTGCCATGCTTTCGACCTTGGTGGCAGTGATTGCTTGGGAGGCTCAGGTAATCTGTCATCGCACCCTTACCTGCAAGTAACTTAAGCTAGTGAAGGCTGGGACTTTCAGGGGTATTGCCTTGTTGATTGCCCATGCCTTGACCAGGGCACAGTGTTTTTCAACGGAGTTGATTTATGTGCTTTTGTTTTATCTGGTTGCTGCCCCCTTTTGACAGTATTGTGGTCTGAGATACACCACACCACTCAGTAGCACCATTTCTGTTTCCAAATTGGTCAAATATGGCCACTGTAAAGTCATTGGTGAAACTCTGAAACCTGGGAATGTAGGATGACGCTCCACAAAAGAGGTTGATTTTACTGTCAAGTAATCAAAGAGGATGCTTGTCAAATGAGATAGTCTGTGTCCTGAAAACTGTACTGTTTTTTTCTCTGATATCTGAAATTTGACAGCTTGTTTCTTGCACAGGACCCATGCACTCCACTGGTTTTCGCACTCTTCATTGTAGTGGTGATGTCACTGGCCAATGTAGTTCAAATCTTCTCAAAGATACATACTCAGCAGTCTTTTCATGCTGTCAGCCTCCTCAGTTTCAACTGTTTTCTGCTAGGCACTCTGGCGTATCCAGCATCACCTTACTTGGGTCAACTCACACATGCCATTTTGCATGGCATTGCAGTTCGCTTCTTACATTTGTTTGCCTCCACAGGTTCTAATAATAATGTTCACATTTCAGAATCTTGGATAGAGCTGTGACAGCATCAGGAAACTGAGATTATCCTTTTTTTTTTTGCAGCACAGTTTCTAGTTTCCTGTATAATGCTCAGTTTTGTAACTGTCGTCTGTGAGATTAGGAACTATATATAGAAGAGTGTACAGGTATTTGTAGTACAGTAAAATATGCATATTTGGTAGAATATTAAAAACCCGAAAGTGTGCAATGAACTTTACTATCTACATGTTTGATGGATGGAAATTTGGCATTGTATTTTCTTGTGGGATGTACTCTGCTGCTCCAGGGGTTGACCAATTGATCACACCAAAACTAAGAAACATTTCCTGAGGTATGGCACTGACCAGTAACTTGCTTCACAATTCTGCTTGAGTTTGCTATCACACAGATTGGTCATAGATGTGACTTTCTTTGCCTCCGATCATGGAACTTGATGACTCCAAGCCTTTGTTTCTAGCCAAATAGTCTCTACTGTAGGGTGAAGGTGAAAATTAGCATTGACCACACAATAGAGACATGGAATAGACTTAAAAGCAAGAAGTTAGTGTCAACAGCTTCACTTGATGACAAGTCATTGTTTTTTCTTCTCCCTGTTAATTCCAACAGCAGAATGTCCTGCATAGTTCCAGGTCTCTCCTTTTTGGTTGCTTGAATTAATGTAGCAGTTGACATTGGGAACTTGTTACTGTCACAGAAACAATCTGCACCATGCTATCGGCATGAACAATTGTAATTGCTATACAGATGAGGAAAGGGTATTTTCCACATAGGTTCTAGTGACCGAATGCTAGACAAAGAGAGCATTAAAATTTTGAATCCCTTGTCATCTGCAAACCTACCTTATGTATCTGGACAAGCTCTGATATGCTTCTATCTCACATTTTGCATGCATCTCAATGCGCACACATAACAGGATAGGGATGCCAAGTGAAAATTACTGTCAACAGAGAATGACTTCAGTAGTGTCACTCATCAAAAGGCAGGTCAATAGCACAGGAAGAAATGGGCAATTGCCTAGTGGATAAACTTGGAGCTGAGGTCATGCACATGAGCAAGGCTTGCCTTCTCCTTTAAGCTGAAGCTTGGTCGAACACCATTGCTCATCACTGTTCTAAGCCCATTTGACTGGGCTAAAGCAAGGTTCCTGCTCAAGCTGATGTCTCCTGCCTTACTGCTGCTATTCTTGGCATTACTTCCTGGAGAGTTGCCTTGTGAACTTGCAAATGAAATCTGATTCTCTAAAGAACGAAATGGATGACCAGATCGTTGAGGAGTTACAAACAGTGTGTGTGTGAGGGGAGGTCTTAAGCATGCAAGGCGGCTATTGTTGTTGAGATAGTCTGGTAAGGATGTCACACGCACATTTGCCTCAATGTCTTTATCCACTGGAATTGCTCCTACCTCCTGCATTAAAAACAGTTGGAGACTTAGCCTTGGAACATTAAGCATCATAGGGTTACTTCAATATGATGTACCAGGATGAATTTAAAGCAAGTTCATTAACATGTAAATGGCAGCATGACTTTCCACATGACATGGTTCAGAGTTCAGACAGGGATGTACATACTCCAAGAATCAGAAATGCAAAGTTCTTCTTTGCAATGGGGATGTGTGCTTCCACTTCCTCACGCAATTCTGCAAGGCTGGCACTCTTGACAATGCTAAGAATGCAGATGACCTTCCCTCCTGCTGGATCTTTGGACGTCTCCCACTTCACATGCACATCACATTTTCCTTTTCCATGCTTTGGCTGGGGTGTATTCTCATTTGCATATGGGCTCTCTGTAAATCTTCTCTTTAATCTCCCTGGTGATGTGAACCTCTGAGGGGAGACAGCCGGCAGTGGGGAGGGCAGGGAGCTAACATCAGTGGATGTTGTCTCTGACAGACATGGTGAAGTGGAGAAAGCTGAAATTGACTGGTCTGCTTTCTCGTGTGTTAGACTATCTGCTAGAGAGTCGGATTGCAGGTGACCAATGAACCTTGCAGAAGACAACTCATCAGCCAGTTCTGTTTGATGACCTTGGATTAGAGGACTTGTGTATGTTTTGGCAGCAATCTCCCTCCGATCCCCACAAAGTAAGAAGATGCTGTTAATTCGAGCTCTTCGAGCTGCATCAGCATCTTTTGACTCTGAGAGCCCCTTCTCAACCAGCTCCGATTCCAGCTCCCTTGAAGACACTTCAAGAAACACCTTATCCTCTGCTGGACTGACAATATCTACCGTGAATGCTGGAGATATTTCCCTCTTAGAAGTTTCCATCAAATGTGCTTGTGGGCTTAAATTATGATGTTGAACTTTCCATGTGGGAAGAGCATCCAAGGGCTTAGCATCTCCTGTGCCTTCCCCACGAATAACAGAAGGCCCCAAAACACTGTCCATGCTGTAACTGTCGACAGGAATTCCAAGAGAAGAGACAAATTCCAGCGGTGATGAATGGGAGTTCAGTGCTGTAAGATGCAGGCATTCTTCTCCCTCACTTTCTTTGCCATCTGTGAGAGCATTTTCTGGAGCTGTAGATTGTTGCCAAAGTAGATCTGCATCACTTGAAAAAGGTATGCATGTAGAACTCATGGCAGCTACATTGCCAACCTCACATCCAGACACCATAGCATCACTGTCACAAACTTTCTGTGCCACCTGATTCTCTTTGCCATGATCCTCCTCTTCAAGAATGATTGGCAACCAACCCTTTCTACAGAGCCCTTCATTCCGTGCTACTGAGCCAGTACCTCTCTTAGGGACAGTTAGACCCACCCCCGCAGCAGGTGATAGGGTGCCTTGATTTGCTGTCACTTGCCCAGAAGAAGCTGGTGAACAGAGCTGCAGAGACTCAAGAGCAGAGGAGACCAAGCCCCAAGACTCATCTTTTATAGTTTCTGCTTGTGTTGAAGGAATTTGATCAGCAGTCCCAGTGTGCAGATCTTCAGATTTTGGACTGCCAAACACCAAATCTGATCGACCCAGGCCACAAGTCATTTTAGTGCAACAGAAATCAACAAACACAGTTCCCTGGCAAGTTCCTAATCTTGTTTCATAATGTGCACAACATAGAGCTAATTCAGCAACCTATTGTTCAACCAATCCGGGCAAGGAACTACAAAAGCAGACCCAGGTCCTAGAAGCACATTACAATCAGTTAGACAGTAAGTTCAGACTCACTTTTATGATTTTGTTTTATCATATTATCTGGTGCTGCCAAGCTAAGATCTGATCTGAAACCTGCAGTAGATTCTGCCTGCAAAATTGCCTTGTCTTCAGCTCCAGATGCAACCTGAGTTCCCAAAATATAGGATTTGCTACCACTACTATAGCTTCTTTGCAAGTGCAAAAGTTCTGCTTCAGCCTTCTCAGCTCGAATAAGTGCCATATCAAGCTCTCTCTGTTGCTGAATCACCAATGCTTCCAGATCTTCAATGTTTTTCTTCCTGGACCCACCATTTAACCTCGCATCCAACTCCACATCATTGTGCACAATTCTTCTGGAGTCATCTACTTCTAAATCAATCTGAAGTGGCATTCCATGTCTTTGCCGCATAAACTTTTCCTTCATTGCATCTAGCTCAATTTCCAACTCTCTTATCTTGGATTCATTTTCTTTCATCTTGGATTCATTTTCTCTTCGTAGCCTATCAATGTATGCATCCTTATGACAGATGCGAGCTTCCAGCATCTCCAGCTTCTTTGTTTCAGGCATAGCCTGTCCTTTCATTGGTGAGTTTGGCAAGCGGACAATGCACTTCGCCTTTGCTCCGTACTCTAATGTATTGATTGTCTTGTGAAGATCCCTATAATCAGGACTTGCACATAGGACCATCAAGATTCTGGTCCCTTCATCCTCAAATGAGTCCTGTCACATAAAGGCATGCTTTTCAGAACTGGAACACTAGTTGCTAATGTCATGTAGCACAACCTGCCATCCAACATCGCTGACAACTCAAGGAGGACAGGGTTGATACCTGAAGAACCATGGTGAGCTTGCTGTCACGGTATGGTATGTATGGATCACTATTTGCAATTGCCTCCACCACCCTCTTCAAAGCTGCATTGCCTTGATTTATCTTCCCTGTCTGGCATGCAAGCAAGATCAAAGTACAGGATCTTGGTGAAGAAAAACTCCATGAAAAGTCAATAAAAAGAAAAGATGAACAAGGCAGGTGGCATATTTGAGAACCTGCATTTTGAGTTCCCTCCCAAGGCCAGCTTGCTCAACATTCTCTGAGCCTGCCATGTCCACAAGCACCAACTTGCCTCCCACTGCCGGCACATCAAGTGTGACCTTCATGGCCACAAAAGCAAGCCGTTCAATGTAAAGCAAAGACAAGCACATTACCGGCAGATTACAGGCAATAGCACCTGTGCCAAGGAATAAATAGATTTTGATATCAAATCGAAAGTGTCTTTTGAGCACATTCAACTTGCCTCTCTCTTTGCCAATATAATCTTAAAGGAGTTGTAAGTAAGTACCATGCAGTGGCTGCGAGAACTCCGGTCATTACAGTTTGTGCTCTTCACAACACGTCTACTCTCCACTTTCGAAATCTCTTGAAGAAGCTTCTGGGGATCAGTTCCAGTAATGTACATTGAATTCTTCACTTTCTTTCCCATCACTTCTAATCTCATCTGGAAAGAGGTAAACGTTGGATATTAGCATTGCATACGCTCAAAGTTGAAGCGATTATGCTAAATCTTCAATTGCTACAAATTGCCACCTTTTCCAGCAACAAACTATGGTTTTGCTTACCCGGCCTCCAGACATCTTGAACAAACCTCCAAGGCCTGATTTGTTGGAACCAGCTCCGGAAAGAAGGTCGTAAATTTCTTCATTGTAAATCTCCCACACACTCGCCCTAACCTCAACTCCCTCGTCCACACAATCTTGGATTGCAACGTGCGCCGGTCTCATCAGCTGCTGCAGCGCATGATAAGCAACGCCTTTCTGTCCCGCGGATCCAAACATGGTGTAACTCTTCCCGGCCCCTGTAGGACCATACATCATGATGCTACATCTCGCTCCTCCCTTCACATCCTCCACTCTCGACTCCACGTATTTTTCGTAGAACTCCTGCAAGCTTTCCAACGCCGCAAAAGATACGCCGTCCAGGCAAAATTCTCGACTTCCGTTTCCATGCTCCGCTTTCACAGTCACTTTGGAGCCATTCACGCGAATCGCCGAGTCTCGATGCGGTCCGTCTGGATGCTCGCGAATTCGTCCCACCACCTCCACGGGATGCTCGCCGCCCCGTCCCGCTCCTTGCTGCTCCAACCCACCTCCGATCCTAGATCCAGAAGGCGTCCGGTTGTGGGACACCATTCCACACTGCTGCTGCTGCTGCTGCGAGCTTGCCTTTGCCTTCGCAGGCGACATCGCCGTCACCATTTTTACAAAACCCTCTAAAACCCAAAAGACTCGTCCACTTTCACCACTCTTTCTTTCTCTCCCTCTCCCTCTCTCAATCACAAACACACATTCTCTCCCTCCCTCCCTTCTCCCTCTCCCTCTCCCTGCAACAACAAGACTGCCTGCCTGCAAATTACCCCCCTCTTGATCTGGACAAATGCGTACCACCAAACTTCTCCGTTGCTGCTGATTCCACAAGTATTGTGAAAGGAAATCCAAATAGTGGGAGAACGACCGATTTCTATTCGAGACGGTGAAGAGAGCCGTTAAAGTTTTCTACAATTCAAAACAAAGAAACGAATGATTCCGACTGCCAACACAAATGAGGTACATATCTTTTCTATCGAGAGAGACGGTGGTGTAGAGAGAGAGCCGTTAAGCTTTTCTATAATTCAAAAAACAGACAACGAATGATTCCGGCTGCCCGAATCAAAACAATCGCCCCTGGTTGACTTGGGACCGGCCGTCGCGCTTGAAACTTTCAAACAAGCACGCGCGCTTGTTTATGGATTTGGACTTCGTCTCTTCTCCTGGAAACATTTGTTAAGTACCTACGCCGGAAACAACATTGGGCCATAACGACGACGACGACGACGACGACCATGGTGAGTCGTGACACTTAAAGGATGTTTGCCATCGCCGGCGGCTACACGCAGTAATTCAGCACGCTTGCATTTATTACACTACCAGTTGCCACTAACGAATCCTTGCATTAAGTTTCGCAGATGTTGTGATAATTCTGCAAACGGCTTATGCTTTCTTAAAGCAGAAAATTTGTGCTTGACATGGAGACGAAGATGGATTGTAATCCAAAACCTTGTGAAAAACCTTGCGCAAACTCGATAAACACAATGACATTCGACATGTATACACACACGCTCCCAAGATTTTTTTGTATTGCATCAAGGATATCAAGATTCAGACTCCAATATCATTCCATTGTAATAATTCATAGCAATCAATCTAGGAGCTCCGCTCCTCAACATCAACAACACACTACAATGGATGGCAATAAAATTCTAGCAATTCTTTTGCATCAATTGAATTCAAAGCTAGCTTTTCATGTCAAAACCTTCACTTGTATCACTTGTGGCTCTTTCTCTCCTTCTTCCTCCAATGTCCCAATTTCTAAATGCCACTCAAATACATCACTAGTTTTCCGATCTTCAAACCATTCTCTCTTTCTCTCTCTCTCTCTCAACTTTTTCTCTTTTTGTTTTTGTTGCCATCTTCTTATGAGCTTTGAACCTCATTCTACTTACATCACTCAAGAACTTTGGTAGCCCTAGGAAGCTTGAATTTTTTTTCTCCTTTCAACCCTCTTTGCCACTTTTTCGATCTTAGTTTTCCAATCTTCAAACCATTCTCTCTCTCTCTCTCACTCTCTCACACACACACACCTTTTTCTCTTTTTGTTCTTGTTGCCATCTTCTTGTGAGCTTTGAACCCCATTCTACTTACATCACTAAACAACTTTGGTAGCCCTAGGAAGCTTGAATTTTTTTTCTCCTTTCAACCCTCTTTGCCACTTCCTACCCAAGTCAACAACTACATTTACTACTCTAATTTGGATTAGACTATGGTCCTTATTTCAATCCTCCACTCCATAATAGCAATGTCACTCAAATCTTAAATGTGTTTTCTTCCTTCATCACTTGACGCAAATTGGGAATTTAATTCATGTTTCATGATTTTCCACATCATTCTCCCATCATCACGATTCATAGAACCTTAAACCCCTAATATTTATTATGCTTGAATTTTCTTCTTCTTTTTGTTTTTAATAAACAACAATACAAACCTCTAAATGTCTACTATGTGTATAATTTCATAAAGTTATGAAAGTTCATTTTTTGTTATTACACTCCAACCAAGTTATTATCTTTTATAGTAAAATAGATTACAATGAATTATCAAAACCTAACCTACACATTGAAAGAATCTAAGGCAAAAGAAACTCCTATAACATGTTTTTTAACTCTTTCACACACAAGAACCAAAACTCCCTCTTCAAACAAAATAAAAACATTACAAGTCTATCAAATTTGTATGATCAAACCATCATCCATAAGGTAATTATTTCCTCCTCAATGTTCCCTTTGTTCCCCTCTCATCACATTCATTTTCAACCATCATTTGGGTATTTCCATTAATCAACCAAGACTTTCCATAACCTACACACAAATTAAAATACCAAATACAACCATTGCAAATTGGATCCAACATTGAAAAGATTGTTTTTTTCAACATTTAAAACCTTTAAAATGAAAAAAAGACAAGCACTTTAGCAACTAATTTGGACCTTTCAACTAAAATGTTATTTGATCATTTCAAACCTTAATCAACCCTTCTTCACACCATGTTAGCAATTTGTAGGCCACATAAATAAACCATATTCACACCATTTCAAGTCACAAGATAGCTTTATGTGAGTTTGGAAATGGACTTTAAATTATTTTTTGTTTTGGTAATTCACACATTTTCATTTACTACCCATGAACCACATGTGATTGATTATATCGATGGATATCAAAATGTGATTTTTAAATATTATAAATTGTTTTTTGAAGCACATTTTACATCATTTGCAATTTATATGAATAGATAAACAATCTCAGTTCATATCAAGACAGTAAAAGGAGATAATACATTTTGCACTTGACCCCCTTACATCCAAGAATCTAAAACCAACAATTATGTATTTAAACATGCCATCAATATTGAATGAAAGAGTGGGGATGGAAAGGTGTTAAATCTCAAATGTCAAAAATTAATTTCACATCATATCCATGGCAATAGTTGAATACAACCATGATTTGTTGGTCAAGATGTGAGGAGACCCACTAACAATCTTCAAACAAGGGATCATTTTTTATTTCATGAAACCCTGATGGGTAAGTTTGGCAATCCAACATTTTAAACTTAAATAACCTATGTAACATATGGAATGTTGGTTCAAAGAATAACAAAACTCATGTACCATCAACATAATGTAAACAATTCATTCACATGCAAGCATGTATAAACAATACTTAAAAGTGGTGGCACCAAGGGTGAAACATAATGTTAATGTTGAGTGGACATTGAATTATACCATTCTTGTTGTTAGCAAACCAACTTTCAATTTTAAAAAAGGAACAACATTTGATTCAACCATATGGTTTATGTTGATCAACCAAAAGATTTTACCTAATTCCTTTTGTCAAGTGACATCAAAAAGGAAAAATTACATTTCTCAAAAATACACAATAAATTATAAATTACATTAAAATATGCAACCCTTATAACCCAAACCTCAATAAATAAACCCAATTACATGTAAGAAGATTTAAACTACAATACCTTCAAAGCCAACACAAGTTACAACTAGTTTCCTTCCATGATTTTAAGGTCAAGAAATGGTTAATACCAATAAATACTTGTTATGTTTTTTTTTCCCTTCTCCTCTTTCCTTTAAGCTCACCATGTCCTAAATGATGTTCACCATCCTCCAATAAGGTCATCTACCCCCAATACCCATGTGGATCATTTAGAGCTAAATAAAACAACACTCAAGTAAATCAATGGAGAGATTAGTCTTGACATACATAGTATAACCAATATTAGACTATGCAAAATGTGAAAGTTTAAAAAAAAAACTCTAAATTCGAAGAAACATTATTTTCATGAATTCCATAAAGTTTAGCACAATCTATTATTGCCAACTATAACAACCTTTAATTTCTTGACATCTATGTGCACAATTATAACCATGATCATCATTGAACATAAACCTACATACAACCAAACATTGACACATGTCCTATTCATTTCTTGTCATTTTTTAATGGTCTTTGTGGTTATGGGTGTGTCAAGTGGAAGGCTCCAATACCTCTTTGAAATCCAAAGGCTTTTACAATGCATAAGGATAAAACACAATCAATGTGTTGAAAAAAAATCATTGAAGTTGCAATCATATTTTTACACATAAATGCAAGAAAGTAAAGTTGAAAACTTTTTAATCATTACCAAACTAGCGTGCCATTTTAAATCAAGTTTATAAAGTATGTTGTATACAAAGTTTGACAAACTTGGGTGTGTTAAAAATATGTAAAAAGTATTTTTGAAACTGACTAGTGAAATTGTGTTCAAAATTACTTTTACATTAAAAGATTATTATATTAATTACTTTTACATTGGAAAATTTAAAGTGCATAAATAAGTTTTAAAGTCGCATTAACCAAGAAAGTAAAATATTTCAATATTTCATTTACTTGAAACCTATTTTGTTTATTCAAACAACATGCAAAATAAACATATTTTACTTGTACGTTTTTAGAAAATCTACTTTAACTTATTTTAAACATGTAATTCTTCAATATCATTGGCATAATTCAAAAAATATGTCCATATTGATCATTGAAATAAATAATATTTATAAGTTTAATATGTTAAGGCTTAGTTTATGGTTGCTTTATATTTTTTTGAATAAGGATCATGAAATGTTCAATTGATTGTGCTTTCACCCATAAAAAACTTGAAGTAAACAAGTTGTGCAAATCACAAAATGTTTGAAAAAAAAACATTAAACCCCCTTCTACTTTCAAACTTCATATCTTCCTCATTTTTTGTCTATTTTAAATGTTTTACAAAATTATGCCAATTGCACCAACTATAGTTGTACAAAATGTCTTTGAATTCTAAAGCCAACAAAACATTATCCAAAGATTTTAAGCTCCAAATCACAAATTGTTTTAATAGGTTTACAATAGGACATTGAATCCCTTTACTTTGAGATTTCATCTCTTCCTCAATTATTGTTTTTTGTATTGATTTTCATGGCTATAGTTGCACTATGGATCTGTGTAATTGGATTCTTCGCGGACTGCGCTGTATAATACCGTATAATATCGTATAATGTATTATACAACACTCAGAGGTCCACCGTCCACCTCATTCGTAGATGTTACTCTCGACGCCTCGTCCATCACCTCCTCGGCCTCGAAGATATCCTCGTCATGCATGCCGTCTACGCCCTCGGATATGTTAACACGATCAAATTCATCAACGCTACCACCAACAGCATCCTCATCCTCGTCAACAGGGTCCATTTCATGTTCAAATTCATATCCGCTATCAGGGCAGAGCTGGTGCAGCCACTTGCAGAACTTTGTATCCCTTGTTGAAGCGATTTGACGATTGAATTGTTCCGAATTGAACAGAATGGCGGTCCCGTATGTCATTCGGACTGTATAATACTCATTCGGTTTGAGAGAGCTGTATAATACAACGGTATAATACCACGGGTATAATACCACAATTATACATACAAACCCATAAGTTGCACCAAGTGAAGGTATATAATACCACTTTGAATTCCACATGTAACAAAAGAATATTCCATGATTTTATTAAACTTTTTGATAAATTAAATGTACAATTGTTTATTTATCTACTTATAGTAACACAAACATAAAAAGAAAATTGATTAGATGCCAAAATTCAATCTATAATTTCTTTTTAGATCAACCAACTTAGTGACTTAAATTGTGGGCTAAAATCTCATTCATTATCACATTATTCTTGACTTTACCTATAAAGGTGATTCTTATGCCTATTTATTTTTTAATCATGATGGTGATCTTTATCATCCCTTGAACCATGTATAATAGGCACAATCCTTAGCACAATAATTTATGTATTTATTGGGCAGAGTTCCCAAATCCTTGTGCAATTTGGCCCCACTTCCTTGGTTGAGTTGTTAAAACAAAAAGGGGTTGAAGCAAGTTTTACAACAAAAAAAAAGGGAATTGGAATTTAATTTTCCATATGGAATTTGGAAATGGGCCCAAAGTTCCTTGGGACACATGGTTTGTTTTGAACAATCGGAGAACATGGGAAACCATGTTTATTTTGGAAACCTTAGGCCCATTTTCCCCAAGAAACCATGGTTTGGGCCCATTTGCCACAATGAACCATGTTTTGGGCCCACTTGGCTTGGGCAACCATGTTTCCCTTGGGAATGTGGGCCCATTTGCTTTTGGGAACCATATTTTCCCCAAAAAATACCCAACCATTCCTCAATTGATTATCCTTCTTTTCTTCTTGAATGTCACCCATGACAAAAATCTTAGTTGTAATGTTTTTTGAAAAAACCTCCCATTCAACATGGAATTGTGATCAACCACTATGCCACACTCTTAATTGAAAAAAAAATATAGAATCCCAACTATATATATTTAACATATTGTAATACCCAAATGATTTTAACAACAAATTACTGAATAATTAATGAAATTTTAAATTTAAACTTTTTCTCTTAGTTTTTAATTCTGAAATTTCTAGCATGTAATAGGTATAAAAAATAATAAGCAGCCCCTTTTCAAGGTTGTGGAACAAATTTGTGTGTCCAGACTTGCTCAATTTTGAATCTCAATACTTGAAGGTCTACGGTTCACACCTAACAATTGAACTTTTTATTTTATTAAAATTTTAACACAAATACTAAATACTTTTTCAAAAAATTGGCAAAACAAAAAATAATTTAATTTATGCCAAATCCATTCAGGTACTACGGTAGTAATCATAATTGAAGGATAAAAAAAACCAAATTGAAGCTTAAATTCTCCTTGGGTATCCCTACAAACATTTGTATTTTTTTGAATTGAAGATTAAGTTTCATTTCATTTGTTACATTTTTTTGTTTTCTTGGAATGATGATCAAGATCACAATCCCAAACTTTGAATCTTTTTTTAATTGCATTCCCAATCTTCATCATGCTCCCCACCTCTATTGGAAATTTGAAACAAGGTTTGAAAAATCACCTCCATGAACTCAATAGATAATTGGAGTTTATTCCTTTTCAATAACAACTCAAATTTCAACCTACAAAAGTTTTCTACCAATCATATCCTTAAAAAATCACAAGATTTGTAACAATTATGTGTTTCCATTTCCCCATCATATGATTTGTTATCTCTTAAAGACATGTTATGTCAACAAAGACATGTGCAACTCATCATACTTTTCAACTATGCACTACCAAACTCAAAGAAACTTCGCAGAATTGTTTAAGGGTATTTAAACCCACCTTAATTTTCAAAACTTCTGATAGTGGCATGGAACTTTGGAATACATCTCCAAGAAAAAAACTACATACTATCCATTTGACTACTAAAAAAATTCCATTCTACATGAAACATGACAAAATAAGAGTAGGTCACTTTCAAAAGAATGCAAGATGTTTTCACACATTTCATTAGTTTGACAACAAATAAATGGGTGGGAATAAAAGACATGTACATGTAATCAAAATGTTAATGTGTCTATTTCTTTCAATCCTTTTCATGTATCAAACTCCTATTTTTACGCTTTAATTTTACATATTGAATAAAATAACTTCAACATTATGATTTTGGACAAGTGTTTCATCCACTGTGGTAGCCTTGGAAAGTGTTAAAAGCAAAATTGAGGCAATCACTACATAAGATTTGAATTCTTCTCTTCATAAGGAATTTTTCGTACATGGTAAGGACATTGTGCATAGTAAAAGATGTAGAATTGTAAAGAAACTCAAAGATGGTAAAAGGATTTTGTTTTTGTTTTTGAGCATGTATTTTTAATTTTTGAAACATGAAGCATATGAATAATAAAATGTGTGATGTTTAATGAAGAAATGTGTGCAAGAAATAAAAAATAATTGATGCAATTTTGAATGGTAAAAACTTTTGTATTCCTAATATAAGTTATGGACTATGGATTTTGTTGCACAAATATTTCAATAGACAATTTGAATGTAAAAACTTATACTTACCATTTGGCAACCATCCTTTGGGATGAATTCAAGATAAAAAATCAGTTTTTTTACATTTTGTTGTTGATTTTATTATTTTAAGAATAATAGGACAACATGAAAAAAAGTTTGTTTTGTTTTGTGTTTATGTAATTTTCTAATTGATTGAATTTTTTTAAGACAATAATCTAAATAAGGTAATTATTGTAAAGGTTTGAATCTAAAGAAGAAGTTTGTTTGACATTATTACAAATGGAGTCCCAATTCATTGGACAATTAATTAAGTTTAGGTTCTAAGGTTTAGGTTTAAAGTTTTATTTAACAAATTAAAAAAAATTGTGTATTCAAATCACCCTCTTGCCTAGTTATCAACAATGGGTTGCTATAGACATACTCAATTCACCAATGTTTTTGGACTTGTAAATATAATTTTAGGCTATATATATACTAGTGTGGCTTGTGTCATTGGCCCAAGTGTGAACCCATTACAAAATAGGGAAACTCAACATGTGAACATTGTTTTGTAATGTATGTATTGATTTTTTGAATAACCAAATATGAAAGGAAAACATGCTTAAATTGAATGGTGAACCTTCAAGTGTTACCACATTCTCAACTGAATTTTCCTTCCAAAACCTGGTTTTTGGGAATTTATTTGAATTTTCAGAAATAAAAATCACTTAAAAAATCAATATCTCCAACATTCTAAATCCAAATCTTAGCAAATAAATTCCATTAAATCCTGCTCATCAAGATCTTTCCAACAACACCAAAGGCGCATTCCAATTCCTTTGAAAATTTTAACTACAACTTAATTTAATTTTCAGTGAAAAAATCATTCAACATTCAAAAACTTTTGCATTACAAGTCCAAATGTCATGGAACCAAGCCCAACACCCTTCTTCGTCAAGAGCTTTCCAAAGACACCAAGAACACAATCTGAAGCATCTTAATTCATAGGAACTCTTAATTACAAAACAAAACAAAACAAACTACCTTCCTTCATAAATAGATCCTATAATTTTTTCATGATATATTTTTAGTTTTAATTTTAATTTTAAATATTTTTATAATCGTACTCTAATTTCATATGCATAAAAATATGTATGAATATAATCAACATATAATTGTTGGGATATGGGTTTGATCATTGGTCTTTAGGTAGACAACCCATTGTCTTTATTGAACCAACTACCATTTAACTTTGTAACATAAAAAATCAAAAATTGAATGTATAATAATCACACCAAGATTTTCTTCAATATCAAAATTTTAAATGTATTTTTTTATCATATTTTGTTGAAATGAAATAAATGAAAATTTATTTTTTGGATTTGTTTTCAAAAGTCTACACATGTATAATAAATAAATATACAAAATTCCAAATCATTTGAAGAAAAAGACATTTGAATGTCATTGTTTTATTTAACAATTTCAAACACGTTTTTTCATAAATAAATGATTTTATGAGATAATTTGAATGAACTTTCATTTTTTTCATTTTGATATATATGCAAAAATAGTTTATGTTTAATATACATAGATTGTAAATAACTTAATTTTTCACATTTCAACCATTTTTGTTAATTACTAATAGAATTTGTATTAATTTTTTGAATATTACATTACAAGTTGAAATTATTATATATTTATGTCCTCATATATACATGTATATACCCAAAACCTATATATATATATACATATATGCACATATATGTGTTTGTGTATATAATACGAATTAGGTTCACTACATAATGACATGTTCAACTACAATGTGACTAGAAGATATGAATGGTGAAATGCAATTTATTATGGAATCAATCAATAAGACTTTATAGGTGCCTCGGTGAAATTGTCTAATGAATTAGACCCATGATTTGCAATAATGCAAGTAAAATGGATAATGCAAAAAAAAAAAAAAAAAA
>Ga0209611_10001334_pt1 | contig 41554 bp, 19 predicted proteins | sample S1TSphgellanicum_3_FD_187693 | JGI IMG/M metagenome (GOLD analysis project Ga0209611, IMG submission 187693) | Host-associated microbial communities from peat moss isolated from Minnesota, USA - S1T2_Fc - Sphagnum magellanicum MG (SPAdes) (version 2) | ecosystem: Host-associated > Plants > Peat... | reverse complement strand
CCCAAAAGCCTTCACAATTCACCTCCCACTGGAGAGGGTATTGCCATTACATGTTTATACCACCTAGGCTAACCACCACCAACAGTCTGTTTCTTGGGGGACATGTGAGCCCACAATTGCCAACCATCCTCACTAGCCATTCAGTCAGTGATTAAATGGTGTGTGCTCACAATCCAATATGGAGCCTGCACTGCACACAATTCAAGTTCAGTCATGGCCTGTTAATGACTACAAGAAAATCAGAAGACATCACATGGCTAGCTGATGATTGAAAGAAGAGCAGAAGCCAGCATTAGGAGAATGATCTCTAGGCACTCCTAGACAGTTTAGCATTTTGGCTCTGAAAGAGAACAATAATATTGTAGGATGGCAAATGGAAAAAGATGAGGCGACACAAATGCCCCAAGTGACTGTCACAGTTTACATTTGTTCACTCTTTCTGATGGCCAGAAACACATGAGAACAAAAAGATAACTTATTCTCTTGGACAAATGATAAATTGTCCTATGGTTGACAATGGGTGCAAGGATTGATGTGTGTCACCTCTTAAGATTCAGGTCACATCGTTTTCAGCCCTCCCATCTTGCACCCAATCCCATTGTTGACAGAGCTAATAGAGCGAGCTTATCATTTGAACCAAATTTCAGCTCACATGTCTTCAAGTCTACTTTCTCATGGATTGTCTTAATCCCTTGTTGGCCTCCTAAAACAGCTGTCAGTTGTTCAATCTCACTAGCCTTGTTTCTCTTGACCTGTTGGAGCTCCTTCAGCTGACAATTCTCATCAGTCAAATCCAATAACTTATTTTGCAAACCCTCAATCTCATCCACATAGTACCTGCATTTCTTTTGAATGTCCTCATCTAATGCTGCCTTGAGGTACTCCAATTGTGGATTAGACTTCTTCAAAATGTACTCTCGGAATAGGTTAGATTCCGCTATTGTACTTAAAGATGAAATCAACAACTTGTCATAATTCTCAAGCCTGAAGTTGTCATCAATGATCTTCTCTCCCAACCTTGCAATCTTTTTCTCTTTTGCAGCAATGATTTTCTCATACTTCTTCCTAGTCTCCCTCTGCTTGAGCTTGGCAACTCTCAATTTTCTCTCCAAATTAAGTGCTACTTCTTCCCACTCGCTCTTCTGTTTTTTGTGATCAGATTGGATCTTCTCAACCTGGACGGACAGCTTTGTCGTCATGTTGGCAACCTGTTGCCTCAAGTCATCATTTTCCTTCATGGTGTTTCTGGCTACAGCTATATCAGGCAAGTAAGAATGCAATTTTAAGATGCTACTCTCAAGGCTCATCAATTCAACCATCCTATCTCGTTTCTTTGATTGGGGTTTCTTGAGCTCTGGAGTCTTCACACCAAGATCTGCAGCCACATCCAGCTCTGTTGTTGATGATGGCATTTTAGGGTTAGGGTTCCGTAAGTCATATCTCCTGGTAGCTGCCGATGAGGTCAACTTCTTCAACTCTTCTCCCACGGCGCACTCCAGGTTGTTGTTGGCCTTGCTCTTCCTCAGCCTCTGAGTAACAGGTTGCACAACTTCAACCTGATCCGAATTACCTGACACAGTTGGAGCTACACTATCTCTTTCCTCTGTTGCCATCATGTTAACTTGACACCGTAGGTCTCTCCCATGCAAAGGATTTGCTACCTGCATAAGCACATAATCTTCCTGGATCCAGGGTATGCATCTCATGACTAACATTGTAATGGCCGGTGCCACAAATGTCCCAGTAACAGATTTATCCCTCAAGTAACTGAATTCTCGCTTCAGATTGCTCAAGAACATGGTAGCCATGTCCACATTCATGGTTTCTGCATAGGCTAGAGCTTGAATTGTGCCTCCTGCCATCAAGAAAGTCTTCTTCTTCATGTTAAAAGATTCATTCAAACCTCTCAACCTAAGCTTATAAGCACCGTGTGCTTTGTCAATTAAGTAACCCTCATCCTTCTTCAAAGCTTCCCAGGGAACCATATGGCCGACGGCCGATCTGTGTGCTTCACTCGCCAGCTCTGCTTTCAACACTACATCCTCATCACTCTCGCCGGGCAACCCAAACACCTCCATGACCAAACCCTTGGAAACCACGACCGGGATTCCCCTCACCACGGAGCTCAATCCATCTTTCTGAATGTTTTTCACGAACTCCCTCACTATAGGTTCATGATAACGCACCCAATTCTTGCTGTAGAAAGTGTCCAGTTTCACTTTGCGCACCCACTCAAAGTCCCCGCTTCTCTTCCACTCACCCATGCCTACCAATTGCAACAACTCCGGCATGCTGTACATGGGCTTCTTGTTCCCCGCAACCCTAACCCCGGCAAGGCGATTGCCGTTGTCCAATTTGTCGCCTTCCTTCTTGGGTTTCTTCACATCTACCTCCTCTTGCGTAGATCCCTCACGGGATCGCTTCGTATTCGTCATCTCTGCTGCAAATCACCAGCATCATAAACTGCAATTTTGCAACCTCTCTGCGCCAGAAACCAACGCCTGCAAGAAGTCATCTCACAACACTCCCCTGCCCCCGGGCCCTAAGGAACAATAATACGTACATTTCGTATACTTGTCAAAGTATGTGGTATTCTACGTAATAATTGATTTCACTACATGATAATAATTTTTTTTAGAGGTCTTCAAATTATTTGAAAATGACATTTTTATGGATTTTTTAAAAATAAAAATACACAAATTTTTGGGTAATAATGAGATTTTTTCAAAAAATTATATTAACATGTAAATCTTGATTTTAAAAATATTTTCCTTGAATGAGCATTCATATTTGATAATGTCACCTTGACTAGACGCTTTTGGCTCATTTTAATGAAACACACTCTTGAATCAACCTGGAAGATCACCCTTGCCAAGGTGTGTGAAAGGTTAGCAAAAATGTCAATGACTCCCCCATTGCGATAAATAAATGAGGTTCCTTCAATTTTACCTAAACCTTCGCAAATATTCATGCAAATTTTTCCATTTCTTCCATACACTGGGGGGAACATTAGCAAAATAACAACTTATGTGGTTTATATCAAGTTGGTAGCAAAAACACACTAGTTAGTTGTGTTCTTGATCGTGGTTTTTCAAACTTGTCATTAGCACTACTAGCCCTATCAAAATGGGTGTATTTGAAACATTTCCAATAACAATAAAATCGACACCAACAAAAAAATATTATTTGCAAATTTGTGAATATCACTAGTCGAATTTCATAAAGTACCTTTCATATTAGAGTTATATCCAGAAAGTCAAGCATACACAGCACTGGAAGCTTATGTTTGCCCACTTGATTCATGAGATGTAATTGTGAAGATGGCACTAAAATTTAATAAACCAGCCCAAATGGGGCTCAAATTTGCATTTTGCTCTTTGTTGACTTGGCATGATGAAACGTGAATTCCATCCAAGTTCCTCTGAATTTGCTCATCACAAACTCATTGAGCTTTTTGCATTTGTGTGTTTCCGTGATCTCATTCCTTTTTTTATTTTTGTAAGTGGAGGTGAGTGTGGAATGGAGTGCAATGTTGTATAGGAGTTCCAAAACCCACAACTTAGCAACTTCAAAAGTTATATAAGATGCAAATAGAAGAGAAGAGAGAGAGAGAGAAGAAGTGTTACAAAGGAGCTTCTTATAATAATCTATATGAGGGTGTTAAGTGTGGGTGCCAACAACTAAACTAAGAGAAGAGGCACCATTGGAGTGCCCATTTTCTTGGAAAGTTCAGCACAAGCCTAAACCAAAGGAGTTTAACTCATGTTCACATACAAGCCAATTGTTTCAAACTCTACAACAAGGTTCCACACTTTATTTTTTCTTTTAGGTCAGATTTAGCCCAACCATAGAGAGCTCATGGTTCTAGTGGCTCAGGCAAGAGGACAATGAGTTTTTATGATTGTCTCACTAAAGACCTTGCCTTGCCTTTTAGCAAGCATTTCTCCTTTTGTTGTGGTAATTTTTCATATGTTGTTGCAAGCTTTGTGAATTTTTTAAAAAAATTAACTAGTGCATGGCTTAAATAATCTTTAAAACAATATGAACGTGAATTTTCACGAGACCAAGAAAACTTGTTTTGCCTTCAAAAACATAAGAACTTGTATTGCTTTGTACCCCAGGTTTTTTTTTTTTTTTTGTCAAATTTGTTAAATAGGTGGATTGACAATGATCCACAAAAGGAATGAACCAAATTTGGTTAGAAATTATGCAAGACAACTAAATTTTCTTTTGGAACCATACCTAGTTTTGTTGAACTAATGAATTCTCTCTAAAAATGGTGACTTCTAAAAAACTTTCCTCAAAATGTGACAACTTTCGTATATTTTTTCCATAAAAACCTTTTGTTCAATTTGCAATGAAATTTCTAATTTCCACAATTTAAAGTTTTACCAAAAATAAATAAAAATAATGTTTTTACCACAAAACATCATAGCCATGAACTCCTTTGCTTGTACCCAACATGCCTCTCCCTTTTTTAACATATACTTTCATGGTTGGACATATTATCAATCATTTGCTTATTGACCTTTCAATGATGTGGCATTTTCATCAAGTAAACCAGGTTGGGTGTAAGGTTGTGGATGATATCATGGAATGACATACCCTTTAAATTATGAAATATCTCATTTCTTATTGTCGCTTAATTGTAGCAAAAGGAATCTTAAAACATTTTCTTAAACAATGCTTGTAATTAAAAATCAAATATTTAAAAATTTGCTTGCTAGATGATTTAACAATGAACATTTTGTTTGTAAATCCAAACTATTACATGACTTTAATTTCATCTTACATGTATGTGTATGCATGACATTGAAGTTGATTTTCCCTTTGGGGTTTGATGTTCATTTAACACCTCCTTTATGATCTATTCTAGTTTTGTAGGTACTTAATTAAACTTGATTTGCTCTTGGGGGTTTTGATGTTCATTTTGCATATCCAATATGGCCTATTTTATTTTGTATGTAACTAATTGAACTCGATTTGCACTATTGAGGTTTGATGCTCATTTGACACATTCAACATGACATATCTCAATTCCATTGGTATTATTTGCCCTAATGAGGTATTATGTGCATTTGGTGTATTCAATATGATTGTTCTAAATATATAAACATTTAATTGAATTCTTGATTTGCCATTGCAAAGTTTGATGGGTGAAAGCACACTATGAACACCCTTTTATGTAGTCAAATTGTAAGGTTTTCATGGGTGAGTGTTTTTGAGCCTAAACCATGTCAACACTAAGAAAAAAATTCACAATGTTCTTGCATATTATGGTAATACATAACCAAGCAATAGAATAGAAAATAGTTTAATTACTTCTTATATATATCATGGTGGATTGAAGTATATTTGTACAAAAAAATACATCTAATTGTGTGTTAAAAAATACAAATATACTCCAAAAATAATTGAAATGATTTTTAGCCTTTATGAAATTTGTAATATATATTTCACATGTGATTCCACATATCTTGAATCATGTTTGTGAACCATTTGAAAAGTTTGGTACTTTTCATCTCATGAATGGGTTTTTCCAAAGCATTAACCATAAATATGCGATAAATTAAAATGTTAACAATTAAACTTTTTGAAATGGAACATGACACTCATTGTGAGTTGGGCCAATACATAAAATCCCTTTCAAACATTTATTGGATGATTGATGAAACCAAATACCTATTGTAGTCTAAATTTTGAAATGAATTATATTATATTATGTATACCATAAATATACCCATAATTTCTTGAATTTAAATGATTATTTTTTTTTAAAAAAATCAAACAATATTATATAACATTAGGGTCCAAATTCTTTAAGGTGTACTAAAATTTTGTCAGAACATCACCATTTTCTGTCTTTTTTACCTAGTCCATTTTACCATGTAAAAACACATTTGTGGATGATTATGATGGAATCTAAAAATTGTAATGGCTTAAAATATAGTCCTCTTGAAAATTTTGACAACTTTTGATTCATTATTTTTATGGGGATCAAAATATAGGGTTAAAAAGGACTACAGCAAGGACTATGCCTTTTTCGTTTTGTGTGGTACACCTTAAAGGATTTTCACTCATTAATTTTGTGAAAATAATAATCCTAAGGCCTGAAACTAGGTCACCATAATGTGTTTTCACCTTAATGTTCATTCGACATATCTAATATGACATATATTCTAGTTTTTCAAATAAGTAATTGAATTTGATTTGCCATTGGGGGGTCTAATGTTTATTTGGTACATCCAATATGTTTTTTTTTTGTTTTATTGGTAATTAATTGAACTTGAATTGCCTTTAGGGAGTCTAATCTTCATTTGACACATTCAATATGACCTATTTTTATTTTATATATGTTGCATGAAATTGAATTTGATTGAACTTAGTGGGTATGTTATTCAATTAACAACTATTTTAGTTCATTTATTTTGGTTTGATAGTTACATACTAAACTTCATTTGCCCTAATGAGATTTAATGTTCATATAACATATATCCTTTTTATTTATTTGGGTTATGTATGAATGAAATTAAACTTGATTTTCCCTTGGGGGGTTTGACAACCATTTGGCACATCCTTTACTATGAAAAATTGTGTTCGTGAAAACTTCATTACCCTGCAACTAGGTGTCCGAGGCAATTAATGTGCAATTATGTTACAAATATTCCATGGAAATATGTGGGAATTTTTTTTAAATGCTTTGTTAAAAACTCATAGTTAGTTCTATTGTAATTCCATGTTAGTTGTAAGATGAACCCCTATATGGATGTAATATGCACCATACATACAATTGTGATCAATTGTATTTTGACTTTGTGGGTAAGTTGCATGAAAAATGTACGTGGCAACCACCATATAGCAAAAATGTAGCACTCAATGAATAACTACCTTGCAACTAGCGTTTAACATTGATACGTACAATCATGCCATGTGTGTGCATTGTCATCATCCATTAGATCTAAAAAATTTAATTCTTTTACAACTAATTATCAACTACCATGCAACTAGATGTCCTTTGCAAATGGTGTACAATTAAATTTCAACTACTTATGTAAATTTCAATTTTCAAATTTGTACAAAATATGTGAAACCATGTGACACATGATAATTGGGTCTTTATAAATCTTGCAACTTACATTTACAATTGTTACGCACTTGTGTCCAGTGTCAAACAAATATAAAGGATGAATAAGTTGTTTCTTATGAGGCAACTAGAAGACATTATATAGTAATCTTTTGCATTTCATTTAAATTTATTTTAGAGAATGAAATGTTCAAGTTTTAAAAATAGAATTTTCATTTTCATTTAAATAACATGAAGTGAAGACATTTGTTTTTATATTGTTCATTTTTTATTTGAACATTTTTTTTTAATCGATTAAAACAATCAAAGTTTTATTCTTGATGATTGTGTAAAACTTTTTAGTTTTTTGATGTAATGAGTAAAAATATTCAAGTTTAACACCCATGGTGTTTTGGGCATTTATAATATCATTCAATATTCTTGTGCAGAAAAATATTTTGCTCCTAGGTTATTGGTTTTTATACAACTAAAATGAAATGTTGATTATGAATTTTAAAGGGTGCAAGTCCCAAAGCATCTAAGTTCAATAAACTTTTATGCTAAACCAAAAACAAAAGTGAAAGTAAGTTTACATCTACACATGATAAATTCAAAACCAATGTATTCCATTTTTTTATGACACCTTAATTTGAATTTGAATAGTTGTTTGTAAATGAGATTAAAAAAATGTTGTATTACCAATGTCATTGTCTTGTACATGTTTAACTAAATCCTCCATAATAAATTCAATATCTTCTAGCCTAAATTATAGAAAATTGTGTCTACCAAGACTATGTTACAATGTGGTAAGTAATAATTCCTAACCAAGGTTCTCTAAACAAGTTTACAAAAGTTCCTATAACTGCATATTTAAATGCAAATTAACTATACATGTATTGTTAGTATGAACAAAGATTATTCTTGCGTGTACTAATTATTTCAATTTAAATTCTACAAATAATTCTAAATATAATTTACAACAATTCCTTCATGAAAACCTTCAAAGCTTGCATCAAAAATCTAAAAAACATACATACATATCTCTTTAAGCTCAAAACATATCTATATATATACCCACAAACAAGGGGTGAAAGAAGATATTCCAAAAATTCCCACCAAAATCCCAATTTTAAAATAATAACTCATTAGTTGTTAACTAAACTACTCTTTGTTTATGCACAACCTATCCTCTTATCCCTTTAAAATTACCTTACCTATACTTTGGATTCCATTCTTGAAATCCTTGTAATATATTTGTAAAGTAATGCTAAGGTGAGCTACAAATATTACCTTTGAACTACTACCAAATAAGACTCCATTGCAAACACCTTTTGTTCATGTGTTGGTTGGTCAATGGACACCTATTGTTTGGCTGACTAATTCATTGTAAATTTGGTTGTGACACTACAACCACCACTTGTTGGGTTACTTGTACCACCTACTCCAACAATGTTTCCTATTGTGGTTCTTGTGTAAACCGATTGGACAACTTGTCCAATTGCTACTCCTATCTAGCTTGTTCCCTTTTATGTAATGTTTGAAATGGTGTGCTGAACTCATCAAATTGTGATTTTTAATATTTAGTAGCAACCTATTGTTGAATCTCCACTAAAAGAATTTCCTCCTAGAACTTTATGAACTTAACACCTCTTTTCATCTCTACCAATTGTTCAATGTCTTGCTTAAGTTTTGGAGGTTGTTGTACATGTTCATATTCTTATTCATGAGTTGTGCCACTAGGTCCTACTTCACTAAACAAAAGGCTACCAAATAATGTTTGGGGATGTACATAATGGAAATATGAAAACACCTCTTGATATGCCTTTTATTGATGCATGTACATGTTTTCATCCTTCTTTGCCTGCTTGAAAACATCTTTTGAATCATCTCAAAACATGTCTTACATTGATTTTTATAATTTATCTAACTTAGGATTTTAACACCCATTACTAGAAACTACATCTTAAATCACTAAAACATTCCACCCAATAACTTGTTGGGTGATGACACCACCAACAATTTCACTATACGAAACAATACCAATGAATCTAGACCATTAAATCAAACAATACAAAGTAACATTAATGGATGATGTGCCAACCATCAACAATTTCACATCCTGATAACATCCTAGTCAGGAAGGACATATGCAACTAGTCACTCATGAGTTACTAAACCCATGTCGTTTCACCCATTTAATCACAAAGGACATTTAGTCATAAAACTTAATCATTTTATCAACTAGGATTTTTTTATTTTGGTTTAATATTGAAATTACATGTCATTGATAACCTTGGTATGACATGTAAAATGCATGTCATCTCAACTTAGTCGTTTTATTCGATTAAGTGTTACAAAAGACACCTTGATGGATGGATGACATGTGTCAAAAATTTATAAACACATTATGAATCATTACACATGACCAAAATTCAACCTAGTTTAGCCCATGTAGCTAGTGTAACCAAAAGTTAACCTAGTTTAACTTAACTAGGTTAAACAACCTCATTTAGCTCACCTAACCAAAAATCAACCTAATTTAATTTAGTTAGGTTAGCTACTTATGTTAAGTAACCTAGGTTACTTAACCTAGGTTAGGTGGCATAGATTAAAAATAAATGTCGAACTCCTAATCCAAGAAGCCTAAACTAGGTTACTTAACTTAAATCAAGTTGCCTAGGTATCATAGGTTGCAAGAATGAGGACTTGAACCCCTCACCTTCATTTTGAGGTTCAAGTCTTCATCCATTACACTACCACATTTTTTTATTCTAATTATATTTAACACAAAATTATAAAGCTCAAAATTTTTTGCCTTGAATTAATCTTAGCCACCCTAGGTTGACTTAGGTCAACCTAGGTCAACCTACTTACTACTTACTACTTACCAACCTAACCTAGACCTCCATAGGTTGACTTAAGTGAAATGGTTTGTCAACCTATGTTATTTATTAACCTAGCCTAAGTTAACTTAGGCATTTGTAAGCTAAAAAAAGAACCTAGGATAATTATGTCACATCTAGTCGCATCATAGTTGCATCTAGTGGCACAAACTTGAAGTGGTTACAAACTTGACAAAATATTTTGTAATGAGGCTATCTAAGTTGACTTGGCAAAAAACTTAAAGTTAGGAACCTAGGCCAACCTACTTGGGTTAACCTATTAGTAAGGTAACCTATTCTAAGTATATTTAAACATACTAGATGTAATAAATTTATTATGTTTAATTAAATAACTTACAAGGTAGCCTATATTACAAAATAGGTTTTTACTAAGTAACTTAAATACATAGGTTAACTTAATAAGTATGTTAACCTAAGCTAGTGTGTTAAGTAGTTAAAAAGTCAAGAGTTATGTATCACCTTTTTCAAAATGACTATTAATATTGTAGTCATAAGTACAATTAACAATAGATTATTTAGTACACATACACATGCATGTGAATTCATGACTTCAAAAACCTCATGGTACACAAAAAAATATGGCATGCCATGACAAATATTGGTGCCATAAATTCAAAACACACAAAATCATGGATTGCCATGAAAATTTGTGACACATTGTTGCCAAATGGCATGCCATGTCATCATCACATGGAAGATTGAGTTGTTATTAATCACAAATGACAACAATATTTTCAACTAGTTAATAAATGAAATCAATTCACCAAATCAATGACACGAATCATGATGTGAAGTTAGTGTCACAAATCATGAGGTGTTGCGACTACTAGTCAACTTCATTACCATGTGGCATACCATGTTAGCATCACACAACCATAAGTTGTTATTATTCACCAAAAGTTGCAAGAATGAATGGAATTTTGTTATTACCTAATTTTGGATGATTAAAAATACATTTATGATATTTTGATATTTGTGTAAAAACCATCAAATCATAATATTGACTATAGTCACAAAATGATAATGCCATGTGGCACCACAATGTCTTTTACAATCATTAACATGAACTTGTAGTTACAATTATAATAAAAGAAAACAATAGTCATTTTATTAACTAGTTGTAAAACTCAAGATGTGTTGTTGTGAATTAAGAGGTCATACATACATTATGTGGTACTTATGTAAGTTAAATTATACATAGGTTATAGGTCTTGAAATGAGGTTGTATGTAGGCTTTTAAGGTAGGCTCAGTTGTACATATGTAAATTAAGTTGGACATACATAAGTAGGTTAGCCTATGTACATACATAGGTTGACCTACTATGTAGTTAGGTTAACCTAGGCATACCTAAGTCTACATAGATTAATATTATAGGTCATACTAGGTAGGCCTAGTTAAATGAGCCTACATTGACTTAAATAAACCTAGGATAACTTAAATAAACCTAGGATAGCTTAGGTCACCTTCAGTCAGCTTAGGTTTACCATAAAAAATGTGATGTAATGGTTAAGGATTTGAACCTTCAATGTGGAAGTGAAGGGTTGAAGTTGTCACACCTGCAAACCAATTGTATTAGGCTACAAAACTACCTAGCTTGGTTAAGTTAAGGTTCCTATCCTCTAAGTTCATTTTGGCTTAAATAACTTGAGGTACTTAGCTTAGGTTGTTGAACATAAAGTAGTTAGCTTAGGCTATGGTACCTAACTTAAATTAAACATGTGACAACATAGCAATAAACCACATATATACATGTACGAACCACCCATATAATTGATTAAACCACCAAACAACCATTATATCAAAGGTGGTTGGGTGGAAAATGCGTGGATGGATTACTACTTCCTATTTGTCCTTATCTTTCATTAGCTTCTGCTACTTGTGTGCTTCCACTTGAACTTGTTACAATGACTTCTCCAACTTGTTCTCCACTTCAACATGTTTGTTCACTAGTTTGAATCCAAAAAATTTTAATGGCTCTATTCATTTGTTAACTATACTAAGCCATTTGTTGAAACATACCTACAACCTTATGTGTGGATTCACCTTTCCTCTTGTTTGCATACCATTTGGTGTATGGAAACCTAGTGTTATTCCTAGAGAATTAGTTTTTGATGATTAACCAAATGTTTTATAAGTAAAACATTCAAGAATGTAAGAACCCAATGTTGATTGTGGTATGTTTTCAATGACCACCTATGCAATTCATGGTATTGGTTAGTTAAATAATTCTATAAGTTTGCCTTTGATGACCACTAATGCCCCTTTTGGCACTAGTTGGTTTTATTCATTTGGAGGTTTGTTTTCAATAATCTCATGTATTTTTTTGGTACATGTTAGAAGGTTTGTTCACATGACCTATCTTCAGAGGTCACCTACTCCATTTTTGGTGAAAGTTGACCATAGATATCTATTGGTAGTCCATGTTCCCATTCTAGTGAGAACAATAAAAGGTGTTGGAGACCATTCTTGCTTCATTGTCCTTTTTGCTTGTCATGCAAAGAACATTGGTGGAGGAGTTGCCTTTTTTGCCCCATTGGAACTTCTTGTTTCACTAGTTCTGTTTATGGTTCTTCCATTGCACTATGCATTCATGGACATTTTCATTTGATGACAACATCTTCAGCATATTTTTCCTCATCATCAAACTAAACTATCATGGAAGGTGTAGTTCTTTTTCTTCACCTTTCATGACGTTGTTTTTATCTAGGTGACATATTAATTTTGACCTTTCACCAAATACATAATAATTATTTACACATTTGCTTCACGTTTTGAGTACTAGTTCAAGTTTTTGGTATTTCAACTTCTTGCATTTGTTCTATTTCCTCCTTTGGAAATCATTCCTATATAAACACCTCAATAATAGGTTTCTAAAGGTAATAATAGGTGGACATTAGCACAAATAGACGTCTATGAAAAATAAGGAGTTTTGCAACTAGCCTTGCAACTCAACTAAAACAATTCATTTTCAACTACTATGTAACTCCATTATAATTGCATTTGTGATGTCATGTTGATATCATTGATTGTCATCCATCTATTAGAATATATAAAGTGGCACTATGAAGATTTTTGGACATAAAAATGATTTTCTTTTTGAAATATTCATTTCCATCGTTCATTATAATTATTAATCATGGTTTGAGATTGTGACACATGGCACAATAAGAAATTGCCACATGGCATATTAATTATATTTTAGAATAAATAAATAAATAAAAATATATATTTTCATAGCTAAGTAGGTCATTCATAACCATAGGTAGGTTGGTTAGTAGGTCTTAAGACCTACATAACTATGTATTTACCTAGGACCTACTTACATACCTACCTACATAGGTAGGTAAAAAAATGGGACCTACTTACTTACATACGTAAATAAGTAGGTAGGAAAACACAATATTAAGTGAACTAAAGAATAACCATGATTTTTGTTTTTTAAATTTATGTTTTGCCTTTAGGTTAAACTTTTTTGAGCTCATCCCAAAATGACACTTATATTTTAATGTGAGAATATGAAAGAATAAACCTTATTTATATAGTTTGTAACATGGGATTAAAAGACAAAGCATATGGGTTAAATCTTTTAGTTGTTTTTAAATTAATTAAGTTGTAATTGAGTTGCAATTATAACATTTAAATGCTTAGGGCAAACCAAATCCAAAGGGAGGGCTCCATTGTTTCTAGTGTCTTATTGGTGCTTCTAGGGCACTAAAAATTGTCAAAAAAAATAGAATTGAAAAATTCATGGCCCCATAAAGTAGAGGGGGCCAAAAATTCAAAAAAAAACCACCAAATGTTACAAAGGCTAGTTTCCGAACACCTAAAAAAATCCTTGTATGTTCTTTTGTTGTTATTAGTTTTTAAAAAATTTATAGAATTTCAAGTGGCATTCTTGTAACACTTTAAATTGTTTAAAATTAATAAGAAATAAAAAAGTTATGAAATTTGAAAGTATGAGGGGTCATTAAAAGAAATTCTGTCATTTGCAACCAAGAAATCTACGACTACAAGTCCTAAATGACAATATGTATGACTTTAGTCATAAATATTACTTTGGATTTTATGTGTTAAAAAATATAGTCATACATTAACGGGGCATGTGACTAATAGATGACGAGGTGGTAACAAAATGGGGGATGTTAGTTTTCATCACTTTTATTTCATCTATATGGCATCCATGATTGATGACAAAGTGAGCGGATGTCCAATTGTCATTATAATGATTAAAAAATGATTATAAATCATTTGATATAAACATAGACAACCCTACCCTCACCCCCCACCTACCTATGTACCTATTTATTTACCTACCCACCCTCCCACCTACCTACTACCCATTTACCCAACCACCTACCTACCTACCTATTATCCACTTACTTACCTACTCACCCACATGCCCACCTACCTACTTACTTACTACCCATTTATTTCCCTACCTATTTACTTACCCACCCACTCACCTGCCTACCTACCTACCTACTATCCACTTACCCACCCACCTACCTATCTACCTTCCCATGCACCCACCCACCTATCTACCTACCCATCCATCCATCCACCCACCCACCTACATACCTACCTACTTCTTATTTATTTCTTACCTTCCCACCTACCCACCCGCACATCCACCTACTTACCTACCTACCTACCCACCCACCCACCCATCTATTTACTTACCTACCCACTCACCCATTTACCTACTTCATCAACCTACTTACTTATTTACCTACCTTTTATTTCCTATTTTTTAACCTACCCACTTTCTACTTATGTAACGATATGAAATAAAAAACTTGACCAAATTTAAACACCTTTTGATGTTGTAGTCCATTGGTAAAAACTTGGTTTATCATTGTGAAGGTGAAGGGTTCAGTTTTTAATACTTCCAACCTATGTGCATTCCTAAGGGGCTAGGGTGTAAATAGGCTATATTAAAGTAGTTACACATGTAGGTTACATAGGTTACATAAGTTAAGTTAAGTAGGTTAAGCTACTACCTACCTACCTACCTACCTATTAAAAATACTTTGTGTTTGCTAATCATATTTTAATCATTCATTATATGACACCTCATCATTATATATGGTTTGTCCCTATGACTTGTTGTTTATGACTATATGATGAAAAGTGCCACATCAAACATTAATTAACCAGTTGTCCTTTATTATTCATCCGTTACAACTAAGGGCTTTTAATCATATAATGTCTAGTATGACTACAAAATCAGTCATATATGGAGTTATAGATTTAAGAAAAAAATTTAATGGGTCCAAAAAGGGAAAAAAAGGAAAAAAAAATGTTTTGTAAGTTGGGAGGTTTTTTTTTTCTTCTTGTTATTTTTTCATTACTCCTTTTCCTTTACATTTCAAATATGATTTCTAAAGCTTGAAGTAACATTCCCATAACATTTTAAATCATTTAAAATGAAACACATATGATGAAGATATAAATAATTGATGAATATATATATTTATTAAGTTATAAATAATTATATTATAGTCATAACATAATTGAATAATACTACTTTAGTAGTGACGTATTAATGGCTTTATTAATTGTATTAATAGGAGTCATAATTGAAAACTAGTTGCAAAAGTATTCCATAATGGGTGGTGGAAATGTGGACACGTGGCATGATTGCATGTATGTACATTGTAACTAGTTGCAACGTAGTTGATTTAGTGGCACATTTACAATAGTTCTAATGCAACTCTTGAAAAAATCAAACATGGTTGACTACATAAGTATGTATGATGTGTGTAAATTACCATATAGAAGACCCATTTTCAATTCACTTACAACTATAATACAACTAATTGATTTTTTAACGTGACAATTTATTTATTAATACACTATATTTTTAGGGGAATAATTGCACACTAATTGTGATACTCAAGAGATAGTTGCATAACAGTTGTATATGAATTGTTTTTGGAGTTTTTGTTGTAGGGTAGTGTGGTTTTGATGGATGTAATTTTCTCATAGTGGACATGTTATAAGGGATGGATAAAATCATGTCCACCAAGGATGTTTACAATTCATCCTTTGTAAACATTCTTGGTGGACACGACTTTATTTGTCCCATTTAACATGTTTGTTTGTGCCAATGTCCACTTCTAAAGCTCCTCATACATTTGAATAAAATATTTGCCCAATCCATATCATTGCTTTAATTTGATGTCATGAAAGCAATGACATTCCTATTGTTAAAATAAAACACCTTCTCTTTTTGATAAATTATTTACAAAATAACAACAAACATGATATTATAATGAACCATCATCTTGGACATTGTCCATTGTTCTTTGCAAGTCCACATGTGCTTTTGGCCCCATTATAATATGCTTTAATGTTCTTTCTGCTTTATCCTCGAAATAGATTGATAATATCTATTCTCCCTTGTCAAAAAATATGAATTCTACAATGATTGCATCCCTATTAATACATATTACCTTCTCAATTACTCTTGCAAAATTTTTGTCATCTATGGTAACCTTCCATGTATTTAAAAATAAATTAGCAACTCATGTTGGGTGTATTCTAATTTATTTCAAACAACCTTACCAAACCAACACAATTAGCCCAATGGCACTCCTTGCCCATACCTATCCAAGCTTGTATGCATTCCAACTCTACAATAAGTTTTTGTAATGCTTTAACAAACCAATCTTGATCTTCCTTTTTTTACCATTGTCTTCTCCTATTTCTTAGAAAAACAATTAGTGACTTGGTACATGTTTATTTTTGTTACTTGTTTCCTTTACCCTTTGTGAATCTCACGTGGCTTGTTTGTATTGTTTTAAAGATGGTTTTGCAATATGTTCTTTTGTGACAAGTTGCTCAAGCGCAATTGGTTATTTTCTTTCAAGTATAATATCCCCACAATCATTGCGAGTTGTCTTCATGTTTTTACTTGTCTTTTGTGCAAATTCCAAAATAATTCTTCCACCTCTTTCTTGTTATTAGTTGTTGCATTTTGCTACTACGTAATGTAATCTTTGTCTTTGTTTGTATTCTCATTTGGTTTTGGTGTGTAGTCGCTTGGAGGCATTGGTCGTAAGTGTCATGAAAAACATGTAATCTCCAATGGAAATACATATAAAAACTTTGAAGTTCTTTCATTTACTATTTTTTCCTTCTCCTTTTGCATTCTCTTCTTTTCCTTCATTACAATTCGTGTAATGCAATGTAAACAATCAACAAAGCTTTCAGTGCTCATGACTCTCTGTAGGCATATGTAAAATGCCAAGAAAACAATGGGAAAAATGAGGGCTAACTATTTTTTGCCACATCATTATTACTAAATTCATAATTGTCATGTAACTTTTGTACATTTTTAAGGTTCATAATTCAAATTGCCAATAACATTTCTTGGTTGCATCCTTTCTTGGTGGCACATCAATAACCTACACATGCACAACTAATAATGGATTAAAATATTCATTAGTGTCCACTTATGAGAACACATCAATAGTGTTGATTTCATGACTAATAGTTATGATATCTACTAATGATAGTACATCATCAACTTGTTCCCTAATGCCTCTATTGAAATGCTATGATTGATTGCACTTTCTAATGGTGACACATCAACTACCAATCTATTACCAAAAACATTTGATTACAAACTTCTTATTGCACAATGATACAATGATATATGGCTTATCACAAAAGGTATTGAGACATGCTAGATTGCCTATTCAACAACCAAGTATAAGACTACATAATTCACATACATCTATGGTTTAAGTTTATTCACATTAACTACTATAGGATTGAGTTCAAATTTGCCTAAGGTAATTAGTAAAACAAGATTATTTGGCAACAAATCTTATATTTTGTACAAACCATACCCATGTTGGGTGGGTATTAGAAATGAAGTGAGACCTTGCCCTGGCCCTTTATTTAAATCTCAACAAAAATACCATAACAAGGTATTTGAATAAGCAAGGGTGCAATTTTTAGCTAGGTATTTTAGGTTTCCAAAAGAAAAATATTATAGGTTTTTAAGTTTCAAGTGGTGCCTCCACAATTGTTGATCCTAAGTTTTGTTAGTCAATTTTATTTTTTTGTGTTAAAGGTTAGAGCTTTGTGAATTTGTAAATTTGAGATTTTTTAAGCTTGCTTGGCTTCTCTTGTGCTGTTGGTTGGGTCTTTTTGTGTTTCATTCTTCTTATTTGTTCTTGTTTATTTTCCAAGTTTAGACATTTGTATTTGTGTTCATTTTTATTTTTAAAAGCACATAATGCAATCTCTAATGTGCTCAATTTCTTGTGATCGTCAAATTGTCATGTAGGTGAACTAATTTTTTTAATGTATTGATCATTGCTTTCCCTTTCTATTTTTGTTTGTCTTGTAATATTTAGTTGCATTCACCTTGTTCTTATTTGTTTATTTCATCTGCATCCTTGTTTTAATCTTTGAATTCAAATGGTGTAAATTTTATCATCATCACCTTCTTGTGACCTATCCATCTTTTCAAATGACCTAAGATCCCATGTTTGTTTTTCATGAGTCCCCTTTTTTCATGTCAAATCCTTATGTTAGGTATAACATTTTTTCAATATTTCGGTTACATTGTGTTTGTTAAAAAATGATCCTATTTGCATTTGAGCTTGTTTTTATCTTTGAACAAAGCTCGATGGTTGTTCTTTGTTACTCTTGATTGTCATCAAGTTTAAAACTAAAGAAGCTCTTCCTTTCATGTTTGGTATTTTTAAAATCTATTATGATGACCTTTTAATACTCTTTGCAATTTTTTTGGCACATTAAAAAAATCCACAAAGTGACCTTGTCTTTGAATCCTCCTTTCACCTCCTGCCTTTTATTTCAACTTCAAACCTTGCTATTCCCAAAAAGAAGAAATTTTATAGAATCATGGTTGGAATTTAGTGCCACAATATTTAATACATGAGATTTGAAATAATTATGGTAGCAATATACACAAGAATAATGAAGATGCTTAAGAAAAAATAAAATAACGATAGGGTGAAACTTATATTATATTAATTTTTTTGGCAATTTGAGTTTCATTTCTTGTTTAAAAGCAATGTATTTTTTTATTTTAAGAAAATTTTCACCCCCTTAATGACAAAACTCAGGGCATTAATACTATGTTTCTTTCACTTTATAAAATTTTCTATAGTACTTAATAATATAATGTTAGGATGTTATGATTTTATTATTATTATCTACATGTTTGTCCATGTTTATCTTCCAAAGGCACAACTTATGACTTGCTCTACAAGAAACCACATTATATCATGATGAAGCCAATACTTCCCAAAACTAGGTTAAGGTTTCATGTTAGGGATTACACCAAATCCACCATGTGGCAAAAAAAGGTCACTTAAGATACCATGTTAGGTATAATATACAAAATAGTGAATATCAACAAATTAGCAAAAATGTGTGCACATATATAAATTTATACTTGACATGTGGACTTGATATACTTACAAATGTTGGGTCATTTGAGTATCAATCACATGATAATATGAATCACACATGAGTTTCATGTTATACTAATGCAATGTCTCAACCCAATTTCACCAACTAGGCCATTTGGGTGTGTCAATGGTGCAATGTTTTGGTGGAACATGCATTGATTGTTTACACTTAACACAAGACCTTAACATATTTTCAAGAGTTGTGTTGATTGTTTGGGTGTGTTTGGCAAAATGTGTTGGTGGTTATACGAGATGCCAAATCCTAATATGACAATTGGGTGATTTATGTGTTGTTTGATTGAGTGATTGATGATGAAGAATCATGAGTTGAATGTTATAACTTATACATAAGGCAACAAGACCTTAACTTGTTTTGGACAACTTGCTAGATTTTGGTGCACCTCATAAAACTTTTTGTCATATAACATATCCATCAAAATGTCTCATATCCATTCATGCTGCAGCCCTTTCATAGGGGTGAATGCACCTACTCATTATACCACACCTAAATGTTGGTGAGGAAGTGAAGGTTTGAAGCCATTGCATTCCCAGTTCCAAACTAATTCTTTCTTTCTCTTTTTGTTTTCCTCAACCAATCCTTATTTAACACCGAACATTAGTTGCAAGTATGATATATATATCAAGTCCATTCAGTCTACAAAAGGGCCTAATTGCTCTCATTATGAAAAAGTTTTGTCTACTACTCTTCTCTTATAGCCTTCACAAGGTTGAAAAATATGGCAAGGTTGGGAACATATAGTTGGACCACTGCGTCTGTGCAAAGTGATCATGATAGCATCTTGATCATGGAAACATTTGAAAGATCATCAGAGGACAAATACAATGCAAGACTTGTGTGACTACTTCTGGAAGAAATGGCATTCGTGCATAATTACCCTGAATACTGTTGGCATTTAGCTGTAGGAATTTGCCAGGGGTTGTTATGCTACAGATATGGGAGGTTTACTACAGCTCACTCAATTGACAAAAAAATGGGAGGTTAAGGAACTCATGCCTCAACTACTGGATATCCATTTCCTACTTCCCTTCTTCAAGAGAGGTGGCATCAACTTAAGAAGTTGAACCCTTCATCCCAGTACCAAAGTATTGATATCCCTTGGATACCACTAAGAGCACACCTCACATGCCTAGGGCAAGACGGAGAGCAAATAAAAAGGAAGGCTCTATTTTCTTCCATTGTATACCACAATGGCCTTAAAAGGACTGGTCCACTTCATATGGACCTGTCAGTTTCAGGAAGGCCTTTTAAATTATGCGATCTATTTAAAGACTAACTCTACAAAGTAAGTCTTGCTACCGTGCCAAGGTGACCTGTCTTCCAATAATTAACACAGGGGGGCTATATGGGCCTGTAGAAATGGCTGACCTTGGGTTTGCCCGTCAGCCAGAACTTGAGGATGATTAAAAGGATCAAAGTTGCCCATCCAGCAGTCTCAAAAAGTGGCAAGGTCAGGCAGCAAGGTTTGAAGCCGTAGCATTCCCAGTTCCAAACCGCTCCTCGTCCATGTAGAAGCAAACCTCACGTGGAGACAATATTCGGATGCCCCGGACTGTGATTTTGAATTCCCTGAAAGCAACCACAATAAAGCCAGAGATCAATCCGTGTATCTTCTTCACTCCTGCTTGACAACTCCAAGCTACAGACTTCTTAGGTTTCCCAAGATGCAATCCTAAATTTCTAGCTGAAATGGAGTTCCTTCCTTTTTCTCACTATTTCTTTCATGGTTTATTGGGAGTGGCATGAACTAGAAAAGAGCATTGTCTGTGTCCAAAATCTGTCTGGTCTTATGCCACACATTTCCAGCATAGATGTTGAGAACCATGAGCAGCTAATTCGGAATGTATATCTCCACTTCCTCTGCAAAGAAAAAATTTCTTTGGCAGGTGTGTCCTAGATGCTTCAGTATTTTGTGATGCTAAATGATGTGGCCAAACAAGAGTGAAATCTAGGACCAAAGTGGGAAGACATGAGGCTGTGTCTATATGAAGAAACTTACTCCCAAGGGTCATCCCCGACAAGAAGGAGATCATTCTCATTATCCACAAAGACAAGTTTCCAGCCATGCTTTTGCTCCAACTGACCCTCTAAGTTGAACATGTGTGCCAGTTCACACCATAGTTCTTCATAGTTCCTAAAGCGATTTATATTGAGGGCCCGTGTTATTGACCCTAACTTGTACACCTGTCCACATCCACAATCTACAGGTCAGACACGACAAAGACTTGTGCCCACATCTGTTTAAACATACTTTCTATAGTACCTGTGAATAACTTTTCACAAGCTCTGAAATCTGATTCAGATACCCTTAGATATTTTCACAGCACAGCATAAGGGCTTCAATCTGTTGACAATAATGTAAAAACTGCATGCAATAGAGATCCTTGTGCACTAGCTCAAACATAAATCCCAGCAATTTTCCATTGTGATGGAGTGTCCCTTGGAACCAGTAAAGAGGCACTGCCTTGTGGACTTCATTTGATGCACTCACCAATGCCTTACCACATTGTACCTCTGCCAAATTGTAGCCCTCATGACATCTTCTTCAGTGCTTAACCAGAACTGGGTAAGTATTGGGTGCAACAAACTTCTTACTCAACCTTTCACTTCACTTTTCAGGTATGATATGTTGTATTCAATAAAAGCAGGAATATTTGGTAGTGACTTACTGGATAGGGAGAAGAGTACCTTAGTGTAAGTTCGCATAGGCTTTGGTGGGCAAGGTATCACATGGCGCTTGTCCTCCAGGCCTGCTCTGATCAGAGTAGAGGAAGGATTCATTGCAAATTCTGCTGTCCCTACACTTGGGTGATAGCTGGAAGACCCAGAAAGTGGTTGCCGCCCCTGAGCTTCACTTTGTGGAGGGCATTTTGCCAGTCTTGGTAATGTTGATGATGATGGAGCTGGAGATGGACATCTCTTTGGAGCTGCCATAGGCCCCAATCCACCACCAGCACCAAATGCCAACTGGTTTTGAAGATCAAACTGAGATTGTTGGTCTTGTTCATTAAATGCATCCCTATATGCCCTCTGGTTTTGGCCTTGTATTGCTGAAGTAGAGATTCCCAGCTGATTGCTCAACTCTGTGAGGGAGGAAGTGCAAGGCATGTTGAGTGTGCCAGTTTGAGCACCACATGTTGTTGCTGCCAACATGTCCATTCTGTGTAATCTGGAATTGCTTGCAACAGGTTGAGACTCTGAATATGTGGAAGGAGTGTGCATTGGAGAATACCAAGAGGAGGATGACACCTGCGGCAATAAATTCCTTATTTCTTCTATGAGATGTTCTGGACTACAGTTACTGCAATATAACAGGATGAATCCCAATGAGCTGCAGGCCAGACTCTTAGTCTCCATACACAAAAGGCCTCAAAAACTATGTGAAACCAAAACCACAAGTGCAAAATGGAAATGAAAATATCTATGAGTTACCAACAACATGAACTGACTCAAAATGATACAGACTGGGGAGGAGGAATGGCATCATTGTCAATTTCACAAGAGATTCCTAGTCTGAACTTCCATTTGTAGTAATATCAGCAGCAGCAAAGAGTGTAAACCTGAAGCTCCCTAAGAACTGTGTTGTTCCTTTCTGGAAGGCAGGGTGATTGCTGCTGTTGCTGCTGCTGCCGAGCAGTCCCATTTTGACATGTCAGCAGCAAATTGGAGTAAGCTTGCTCATTGCCAAGTTCCTGCAAAGAGGAGGTGCTGGGGTGGGAATGAGAGACATTAGGGATGTTATTATGCAGGGAGGTGTAGGGACTAGAAGAGGAGGATGTGGGAGAGATGTTATTGTGCAGATCAGATTCGTTGTACAGGGGAGGGGTACGTATCAAAGGGAGAGGTAACCGGTGGGGAGACTGAGGATGAAGAGCAGGCGAAGAATGCAATAACCCAGCCGATGACTCAGAGGGCATTGGAAGATGTTGCCTGCTTTGCAAAGACGGCTGCTGCTGCTGCTGATGCGGTTGGTTTTGCAGATGATAGAAATGCTTCCCAGACTCAATGCCCCGAAGATCCTGCTCCATCAGACCATCCCAGTTAGAGAATTGAAGAAATGAGCAGACATTTCCTTCAAATGGGTACCTCTCTATATCCCTCAGAAGATGATCACCTGTAAAGCTTCGGCAGCCAAGGCTCCATAGCCAGTGACCGGTTGCACGTTGCAGCGAATTTCCGGTTGCTGACCGTGCGGAGGCCTCCGCTTGCAGCTCTCAACTCCAAATACTTGAGTAGTTACATGGGTTTTTTGCTGCGGTATGTCCATCAAGGCGACAGTAGTAGTATCATCAGCCGCACTGGTTCTTGACGTCCACCTTCGCTGCTGCTTCACATTCGCCTTCAAGTCTTCCGCCGCAAAACAATTGCTCTTCCTCTTATCCTGTCACCACAGAAAGAGACACGACTTGGCCTTCTTCAAGTCTGCGCTTTCTCTTCCCCTTCTAGAGCTTGTTACTACAAGCAATTCTTGCATCCATCCAGACTACTCGTTGCACAAAAACACTTCTATTGCACTCTTCGTTTCGCCTCGTAATCTTGCAGGAAATCGTGAATGAGTGGTGCGCTTACCCCAGCAGCGACATGGATCACGCCGTTGTCCATGGCATAACAGAGACCTTCCTCCAGCCCCTTTGAAACCGCGGTGAAGTGTTGACAACACTAGACTACTTCCAGTGTCTGCGTGCACACTCTCTCTCTCTCACGCTCTCTCTCATGGCTTCTTCTCCATGGCGCTCGACAGCAGACAGTGCAGTGGCATTGCATGACTCTCAGTCGTCGATCGTCAGGAGCGTCCAAGTCTATAGAGAAACGGCGGCAGATTTCTTTGGTTTTCTGCGGATCCTTCTGGACATGCAGATGGTGGTTGCAACAGCAAGCACCAGAAGAAGCCGGAAAACAACTTGCCTACAAATGCAAGTACTCTCTTACCTCGCTCTTCTTGCTAAAACTGTTCCCCGCATGTCTTCCCAGTCCAAAAGGAGATACAAACTGCTTCCTCTCTCTTGGTGGACATCATCCTTCACAAAACCTGAGCACCGCATGCACGTGTATCCTTGTAACGGGAAGCAGAGAGGCTCAATCAAGTCAATGGTGCCAATGTCAACAGATGCACACAAACAAAACAGAAGACGTCCTATACACGAGTTATGCACTCAGATGTTTTTTTTCTTGCCAGTTCGCTTTGCGACACTTTCAAGAAGTTCTACGAAAGCTCCAATACTCGGCAGACCGGCAAATTGTTGCGACGGTAAACGATGACACAAGGAAGAATGTAAGCAAAACCACGGGCAATGCGCTGATCTAAGCTTTTGGAAAGCAACTACTATTGAGGAAAATTCATTGAGATCTACTTGCGGTTGACGAGTAGCAAAATGACAGAGTTTCCTGCCGATTCTTCTTCCTGCTCGTTACAGCTCGACTTGCGATCAAACGAACATTGCGCTATACGTAGCATCGCGTATTGACACTGCCACGAGCTCGCTCCCTCGCTCCCTCGCGGCATAACGAAATTCTGTAAAACAAGAATTTCGCAGAAACTCTCGATTTAAAGCAGAGTACACATCTTGACGTTCTGGCAACTGCTACAAGATGTGCTAAAAAACACACACACAGAGTCTAGTGCTTGATTTAGCGAAATTTGAAATGGTTCTTCAATCCGAAACAGTTTTCCAAATGGCGTATTGAAGATGGAGTTTCCTTCCTCTCTTTCTCTCTTGTATTGAACAAGAAAATGCGTATTGAATATGGAGCTTCCTTCCTCTCTTTCTGTCTTGCACTGAACAAGAAAATGCGTATTGAATGTGGAGTTTCCTTCCTCTCTTTTTCTCTTGCACTAAACAAGAAGAAATGTGTATTGAATATGGAGTTTCCTTCTCTCTTTCTTTCTCTCTTTCTCTTTGGCACTGAGCAAGAAATAAGATTGTGAAAATCACAGCCAGCCAGCCAGCCAGGGTGAAACAAAACACAAGAGAACATGTAGTCACACAGCCGCATACACAGAGTCACAGACGCAGGAAATTATGCAACTGGAACTTCTGAATGCACAAACCTTGCTGTACTAATAAAATCGAGTTTTCAAACGCAAAAAAAGAGCATCCATTCCTTTCGTTCTCTTGCCCATAACAGGCGGTCCCCGTACAACAACAATAACAAAACTGGAGCAGCAGCCCGCAACTCCTTCTCTGCAACTGCGTCTTGTGCACACGCTGCTTTGCGGCAGCAGCAGCAGCAGCTCTTCACGACTGTTACAGTCTACGGGATTCGAACACGCCACCACCGAGGTACTGGGCACAAGCCATTTTGGGACCTCGTTTGGGCACGTTTGAGGTCTCATCAAGTTTGAGGACTGGGTTGTAGTAAGTAGGTGTGAAAAGATAGCTAGCTAGTTAGGACAGTAGCTACTACCTAGTACTTTCATTTAGATTTATTTTCTATTTGGGAATAATAATAATATGAGAAACCACCCCTCTTTTCTCCCTTTTTTGAACATTTTCTTATTTTTAATATATATTTTTAGAGAAAGTGGGGTTTTATGTCCTAAATCTTTTAGAATGGCATGCCATTCGCTACTTCCCTTTTGGAGGGAAAGGGGAGAAACTTGAAAGAGCTGTAGGAGGGAGGGAAGAAAAAAAAGAAAAAGAAAAAGAAAAAGAAAGAAAGAAAGAAGGGAATGAATAACAATGTCAGATTTTCTTTTCTTATTCCAAAAATTTTGTGATGTAGCTGAGGTGGTTATAATCCATAAGCAGATTTCAGCCAAATTTGGCTATCAACAAAATATTAAAGGAAGAGAATTTAAACATCCTTCTATGTTTTTGGCTACCCTACTAGAACCCATGTAAAACTCATAGAAATCAGTTGACTTTTTAAGATTTAATTTTTATTTATTTTGGGGTAATTTAGTTGATTTTTTCAAAAACTCATCGAATTTGAAACAATAAAATTTCAAAAAAAAAATGGAAAAAATACGAGAAAAAAATTATTTATTTTTTTAATTAAGTTTTAAAAAAAAAAGACTCTCAGAGGCTCTTGACATCATCACAAACTCTCTTTCCCACAAGCAAATTGTTTTCCGAAGAAACGAATCCTTAGAAAGTGGGGTCCCTTATTATGTCTTTAGGTTAACAAGTCTCAAACTTAAAAAAACATTTACTTATTGTTGGTTTCAGGGCACTGGCCATGACGCTTTGGGGGTCCCTCAAAAACTTTGGAGCTTTATTATGGTCTTTACGGCTACAACAAAAGCAACCCAAAATAAGACCCCACTTATCGATAATGTTTTTATTTGTCTCAAGTTGCGACCAACAATGCCTATTGTGTGAAGCCAAAATTTGTCATCCAAATTTGATTCCATGACTTCAAAGTGTGACATTGTGTTACAAGTTACAAGCATGTGAAGAAGCATCATCCCGAGAAGAATTCTCACATCCCCACATTTTGGTGTGTACAAAAAAAAGACGGCACTAAACATGTCCCATTTGCGACCATTTGAAAGAGGAACGGTTTTGTAAATTCTTTTCAAAAAGTGCCATACAATAATAATATGCATAAGTACGTCATCTTCACCCCCCTTTAGGTGGCCATTGTGGTTTTCCTTGGGTGTTAGTTAACCTTGGCTTTGTGTTGATGCCTAAAAACATAAAATATATTTGTGTTATTTATACAAATCATGCACCAAAACAACTAGGTATGTATTAATAGTAAAACATTAAAAAAAAAAATTCCAAATTTTATTTCCATTCTTCATTTGAATTTCTTAAAATCATTCCTTGTGTTCAAACGAAACGAAACCCAACCCAAATACTTTTAAGGTCACTAATATTTTTTCAAAAATATTTATTTTCATGTTTTGAAATTAGGTGAAATTAGGTTACCATTTTGACAATTTTGAAATTAGTTGAAATTAGGTTACCCTTTTGACAATTCTGAAATTAGTTGAAATTAGGTTACCCTTTTGACAATTTTGAAATTAGGTGAAATTAGGTTACCATTTTGACAATTTTGAAATTAGGTGAAATTAGGGTTTCCTTTTGACAATTTTGAAATTAAGTGAGATTAGGTTACCCTTTTGATAATTTTGAAATTAGATGAAATAATAAATTTCTAAGTCTGGTTTGTGAGGTAAAGCACAAAAACTTTAGAAATTATTAATGTCTTTTGTGGCTTTTGAAACTTCTTAAACTTTTGCTCCAAACTTTTGGAGAACATGCACACAACAAGAACAAAGGACAATTATACTTTGGTTTGTAAAAGCGGAAATCTCCCTTTTTGTGAGGGCAATCACTTGAAAGTTATGCACTAAATAGATGTGCTTGCAAAAGAGGAATGAAATTCTTATTCTACATTTTGCTATGAAGAGGAGGGTTTGTTTGGGCGGGTCACTAAGAATAGTCTTGAGGAAAAAATATAATAAAATAAAATAAAAATGCATTTACATATTTTTGGGTATTGTTTGAATCTAAAGAAGATAATGTCCTGAACATCTTTGAGAGCATAAAATAAATCCAAATGTGCATTGGGATGCTTCTTTCCAAGGTACCACCACCAAAAATTCTTTAGGTTTGTAGGTTTGTTTTTTTTTTATTGTAGGTGGGGGCATTGAGAATTTTTACAGGTTTTGTCAAGCCCTAGGTTATGGTGTGTGCCATGTAGCATAGATCCACAAATTCTTATCAAAGCCATGTGCAATCACATGCAAAAGAGTAGGATATATTTTTGGGGGTCAAACTAACAAGTTGCAACAAAGCTAGTATTTTACAAAGGTTTTAGAACATTAAATTCAATATTCTACTCTTCTCTTCCCCCCTTGAAGTGTGGGAGTGGCACCCTTTTTTTTTTCTCTTTTTTGGGGTCTTTGTGTGAATTTATTCAAGAGTGGCAATGGAGGTTTGAGAAAAGAATTTGGTCCAAGAGGCATCATACGTGTGTTTCCAATCACGCATTTGGGGGGAAATTAGGTTCTCAATCATATTAAATGTGTCTCTTTAGACGATTTGAAATCGAATATGAAATTAAACTACTTAATTCACAACAATGCCAAGGCTACCTCTCGTGAGAATGGTGAGAATTATTTTGTGTTCATGGAAGCTTAGCAAATAGCCATTACATAGCCAAATAGAACTCAAACACAAGGTATTCAACTTGATTCCCATAGCCATTCTCAACACACTATTGCATGAACACTAGCAAATTGTTCATAATTGAGTAGAGCATGGCACCACTTTAAGGGAGGAAAATATGGATATGAAGGTGCATTCACACTTGGTGTTAAGGACTCTAGTATTAAGTCCCCTAACACCAAGCTAGTCATTTAGGACCTAAACCTATATACCATGAAGATTTTCTATTAAGTTAACATTCATTTAATATAAAACAATCACCCATTTAACATTGGGTGCCACCTAAGATGCCACCTAGATTTTCACTTAACACTGACTTAACATTAGGTGTGAATGCAGCTTCAGCTGTGTAACAGGTAAAAGAAAGTACAATGTACTCTAGCACACATTTTTCACACCTACCAACAAAGGGACCAATAATGACCTGGGACAATCCAGTTGCAGGGGATTTGCACTAGCTTCACAGCTATCACTCATCTTACTTATAATTTAGATCTCTTTTGGAAGGGATTGTGGCCCCTTGGAAGGGGTGGATTAGAATACAATTGTATCATCATTCAAATTTCAAAGAGGAAAATGATCAAAGGATTGGAGAATTTGACCTAAGTGTAGGGTAAAGCCATAGCATGGGGGCATGCCCAAGATGGGGCATGGGATGAGGCAATAGCCGAGGAGTTCAGCCTCACACTTTGGGAATGGGCTTTACCCGTCCTAAAGCACAAGGCAAAAGCCATCATGAACCTAATTAAATGTATGAAGATCATGAGGTGTAGGAGGGGGAAGGTTCTTACACCTACTCCTTGGTTGAGTGGGAGGGATCTTACACCTACAAGTAGGTAGCATATAAGGTAATATAATTTTGTCCCATCCTTAAAGGGTAAGAAAAAAAAATTCCTCTTTTCTAGGAGGGATATTTGTTACCATAACGTAAATGTACCCTTCAAATACATTAGGATATTTCCTTTGAGTCCTTTACGGTTGTGTAAAATCATACACAAGTAAGTACGTGGTAAAGGTGCAAGCTAAATGTGCTCAAAGCTCCATAGACAAAAATCCAACCACCTCAATTGTTGAATTTTAGTAGTAACTTGCCTAAATCAAAAAATGGGACCAAATTATAGGATGCTAAAATCAAGGACTTATTGATAATTTCAATAGCCAAACATCAACCAAAGTTTAAGAAAAATCACCAGATTTCTGCACATGGTTCAAGTAGGTAGCCAAAAATATAGAATGATGTTTACATTTTTTTGAAACTTTTATATTTAGTTTGTAGCCAAATTTGGCTGAATCTTCCTATGGTTGAATGCCACTTTGGCTATATCACAAAATGGACCAATTTTTAAAATTTTTTTTTACAATCACTTATAATAGTACAACATTAATGGACCTGATCCCATAGATTTTTCCACCATGAGATTATCTGATCCACCCACATCCTCTATTTGGGCTCTTATATTAAACCCTAAACCCACATCCAACATAGAGTGCTAATGATTTCCCACTATTTCAAAGTGGTACCTGATGTGTAGGTGCTATTTTTTATTGGTGCTGGTGGAGATGATCTCAAAAACCTACAAATTATAAAGAGGAGGAGGAGGAGGGCAATAATAATGTGTCCGCAATTTTCATGGATCAATGGATGAATAAGTAACAATAAGAAGCACATGATGATGAGCTAGTGGAATTCGAATCCACCATCAATTAATCGGTAAGTTGCCTAAGCTATCTATGTACAAGCATTTGCCACATCCACCCACCAACTTCATACATACGACACTCGCAATTCATTCTTTCTACTAACTAAAGTACTCTTCATTCAAAGAGAGTTTAACCTTTTGCTCACATGACAATGCCTGGGATCTGTAGTACTCTTACCTCACACTTTTAGTCATCTTCTTTAGTGAAAAGCAGGTGATAGAAATCCATGTGTGTGTGTGTGTGTGAAGTATGGTTTTGTGTCCTACACAAAGCTTCAATAAAAAAACTACTTTTTATTTATTTATCATTTAATAAAAACTAGCCTATGGATCACAATTTTTTTTAAAAATTTATATTTTTTGTTTGGGCAAAGATTTGCATCAGAAAGTTGGGCTACAATAATTTTGTTAATGAGTTAGTAGTGTGGGACAAAACATTCACTCTCTCTCACACACCCATGAAATGATTCTCTATTAAATCGCACAAGGCTCAGCAGGTGTGTGTGTTTTAATAGAGCTTACCTATCATCAACTCACCTGCAACATTACTTTTTGTCAGTTACAAAACAAACCCACATCCATAATCCTAGTACTCCAAAATCTTGGATTGTTAGTTCCATTATTAGTGCACGCCCCCCTTTGATAAATAAACAAATAGTCTTCCCCCTCCTCCTCCTCCTCCTCCAACCCCACCCCCCAATCATCTTCTAATCTCATTCATAACTTATGCATTCTAGCACTTCTCTTGAGGACAAAATTAATATAGATAGTTAGATATGCCATGAACCTTGCATTTCTTTTTCCATTGCATCCCCACCTTGATCTCACACATAGGAAAAGCCTATTACCACTGGCAAGCCCTCATGAGTAAGAAGGGTTTAACAAGGTGGTTTTCTAATGTTTAGGCCCCTTTTACACTATGGTGAGGGACCATGACCATGGTAATGTTGAGAGCCCTCAAAATGCATCCAAAGGCTGTCCAATGGAAATTCCGAAATCGTTTATGTGTGGGCGTGTGTTGTCTAGTGTAATGTGAAGTGAAAATAGATTTTATTGAGGTAGTGACATAATATAACATTGCAAAGAAAAGTAATTAAATTTTTTATGTAAATTTTAATTTTTAACTTGATATTCTATATAATTTTTTAAATGATTGGTTCAGGGTTTTTCTGTTTTTTTCCTTTTTTTCCTTCAATTTTCTTTCTTCATTTTTTTCATTTTTTTTCTTTTCAACACATAAGATCACCATGGATCATAGTAGAGAAAAAAATTTTGTCAAGAAAATCTGATTGAACACAACCTTTTGACCCTTGGGCTAATGAACTTTGTGCCCACCTTTTATTTTAAAATATTTTCTAAATATAAGAAAAAAATAAGTAATTTTTTTGGCCAATCATGAATTTTTGGGACCATGGACTAACAAATATTGTGCACATTTTCAAATAATAATAATAATTTGAGAAAATTTATGTTAAAAAAATCCAACCAATCATGGATTTTTGGGCTCATGTTCTAACAAATGTCCAACACACTTCAAAAATATATAAGTTTAAACCATCAAAATTTGAGCAATCATGGTTTTTTGAATTCACGGTGTAACAAACTTCTTGTTAGGCCCACCTATTTGGACTTTTTGTCTAGCGCACCTCAAATAGGTGGGCCTAGCCACAAATTTGTTAAACCAAGATGGGCTTGACAACAAGTCTATTAAACCATGAAACATTATCCGTAGTGCATTTAATGTTGATTTTTTATCCAATTACATTTCTTTGGTCCCTTGGTCCTTCAACCTTGTGTCAAGGAACTTGAACCTTGAAACGGTTTTTCCTTCAATCATATTTTTTGTGTGCTGATGGTCAAGGGCTTTTAAGCCTTAGTGTAAAGGGGGCTTTATACTTTTAGTGGAGAAGTTGTTGAATTTTCACTCATTTTGTGATTTGAAATTCATTAAAATCAAAATAATTTTTTAATAAAAAAAATGAATAGGGTTGTGTTGTAAATATTGTTGAATTTTTTTCAATGAATTGGGTTGCAAGGTAGATGCACACTACAATGGCTTAGTGTTAGCAACTTTTACATTCAATAGAAGTCAAAATTCAAGCTTGGGACAATCCTGAGTTGGTCATTGCTTGCCTCTAATTGGTTGCATTGATGTCATGTTGTGGTAGGCACAATGGTATGTTACCTAGGTGGGGAACATGGAAATTAAAATTTTTTTTTGGTTAGTTTTTTCCCTATTTACATTTCAATTGTCCATGGACTTAGGTCTTTTTTTTCCCACTTAAATCTTAGTCGTCAACAAACTTGGAAAACATTTTTTCATGTATTGTGCTTGTTGTGGTACTTCGTAGCAAAATCAATGCACCACATATATGTGTAATGTGGTGGCAAAACATTGATATGTAAGTTACACATAATTAACACTTGAGTGAAGGTACTAAGATTATAGTGTGCAACTTCTAGAAACTACAATAATGAACTCCATTTGTTTAATGTCATTATCAATGATGGTGGTTGTGGTTTGGGTGGGAAACACACCAAGATAAAAATAGAGGGAGCCACTACACATGCTTGTTATGTAGACCCCTTGTATGGAGCAAAACCAAACATTATCTTTGATAGGAAGATTGAGTTTTTCCAGACAAGTTTCTTAGAGAAATATGGCATTAGCAACCAAGGGATAGCACTGAAAAGGTTGAAGATCGGGAAGGAGATAGAAGAGGAGGAGGTGGAAGCTTTGTTTAGACCTTACAACCATAATGGTTGTAGATATTTTCACAACGAGGACAAAGCATTCATTTCAAGGGTAAAGACATTGTGGATGATCATGCATCAACGAACCCAAGTGCCCAACATTCAAATGATTAATAAAGTTGAAGCTCATGGGATTGCGTATGAAATTAAAATGTGGAAGAAAGTGAATTGGCATGGTTTAGTAGAATGGACAATTCGTGACCAACTTCGTAAGCTACAATCTTTGGAGTCAATTTTGCAATGTGGGAAATTAGGGTTTGTAACATATTAATTGAACTTTGTGGATTTAGATATGAAGGAGGAGGAAGGACTTGTGCTTCACAACAATATGTCAAAACCATCGAACAAATAAGAAATTCATGCTTTTAAAGAGACTCAAGTCCTATGCATTGGAAAGTGGCAAGAGTTTGTGTCTAATATACAATAAGACCTTCTAGCATTAGAAGGACAAGTCTTTTCATTACATACATTAAAAGATGAAGCTCAGAAGGAGTTCGAAAAGGTTGATGGCCAAGTTGAGTATCATTTTATGTTTATTGCATTAGGAAAAACAAAATTATCTTAATTGTAATCAAAACTTGATGCCCACATTTTGAATGTTTGTAAGTTTAGTTCTAAGAATAGTTTTGTAGAAGTGATTATAGTGGCTTTTGTTGAGCAAGAGTCCATGCAAAGGAAATTTGATTTGCAATTATGCTTTATCAAAAGTTTTAGATATTTGTCCCAAACAGGGGAGGATGAACATAGTAGATTATGGGTCAAGCAGGTCAAGTGAAGATGCATGGCATTTTGGATCAATGAAGCTTGATACATGGAAGTGACACAAGGTTGCACTTTCTGTCTAAGTCCAAGCAATGACGATTGGGAATCAACACCCAATTCTAACTCTAGAGCCATTTTCTTTCTTGGGTTTGGATAGTGAAGATTATCCTGACCACCTTTCCTTAGTAATAGTGAGACCTCACCCATTTTGTTAAAGGCTTTTTGAACCTACTTGGGATGTAAAGTTTGCTTCTTGCTAACATTCTTATCATTCTTGGTGCGCATTAAATCATTTTTCCACTTCTACTAAATGTTTGTTCAAAGGGTGTGGGCAAGAAATGCATCCAAATTGGTGGTTGCTTTCAAGAATGAAGAAACCATGTGTTAGTGAAAAAACGATGCCAAAAAACGATTGGACCACAACAATTCCTGGTTTGCTTCAGTTTGATGGTAAGTTTCAATTGCCATCTCCCCAACTTGATCGTTGTCTCTATTGTGTTTATTATTGCTACATAATCATGATTTAGGGTTCAAGGTTTCAATTGTAAAAGCTTAATGAACTTAAAAACCTATCTTCAATTTTTGAACAAGTCATTACAAGTTTCCAAAATATGTGTATTAATCTACATATTAGTCAAGTGTCCATGGTTACATTAAATCTTCATAAATCCATGTGAAGATTCTCCATTTATGGTTTATGCTTGTAGTTTACAAGAACCATGAACATGTTAATAATCCATGTTTTCATTCAAGACCTTCTTTAGTTCTATAAGTTTGTGAAAGTCACTAAAGGGTTGTCTCGCATGATCACAAATATCTAATGAATTCTTATATGGAATCCCATATGTCATTGAAACTATCGCAACCCCACTTTGAGGGAAGTGTGAGGTCGTCACTCACACTCCAAAAATTCAAAACGCGATTGCAGGGGCCAAAACACCTCGCATTGAAATGTTATTTATACCATTGGAAATTTTTTGAAGTGTAGATGTCCAAAATGGCCTCGCATGAGCCATTTGAACATCCGTAACACAAGTTATGGTCGACAGAAAGGCCGGGAGTCAAATTGGCAATTTGACTCCCGACCACTAAAAGTCAGGAAATCAACCCGATCCTGGCGTGTTCAGGTGAAGTGCGACACACCGTTGGAAAGCTATCGAGGAAAGCTACAAGTTTGCTTTAAACCTTGTTCCAATCGAAGGTTGGAGCAAGAAGTTATGAACGCCCAAAGTACCAGGAGTCCAAACCGGGACAATTTCGGGACTCCACTTTGGGAGTCTCGAGAAAAAATGCCATTCGGATGCAAGTGTGGCGGTGAGACGTAGAGAATAATATATGGGGGAAGGTGGTGGCTTCCCCCGAGTCCGAGTTGTGGTGAGTCAAGTGAATCCAAGGTTGCCCGTGGCTTGTCCCAACACTAAAAGTGTTCCAAATGAGTACTAACCAACTTATTGGTTGGTTTTGGATGCAAAACCGAGTAACTAAATAGCTTGTCCCTCTTCCTAGTCTAATCCCAAAGCTTCTAGCACGCCCCTCTTACCCCCTTTAGTGTTGGAAGCTAGGAGCGTGCCTCGAGTCCCCTGCATTTCCGCAACTTGAATGATTTAGCCCCAACTTAGGGTTAACTAGGGACTTGGGAGCACGTCAGAAACATTTCTAGATTATATTTATTATTTTCCCTAAAGCTGCATGTGTTGGGGCAATCAACATAAACTCTGATGTAGTTCATCTTGAATCCACAAGTTGTTAACAATCAATAGAACCTTAAGTTGGTCCAAGCATTTTCCATCTAAGTCCTATATGTTGTTGATAGACATTCATTCCTTGATGTATTCCAAACATGTTTTCCATCCATAATCTTGCATGTTCATGACAGTCACTAAAACCATTATGTCCAAATATAATCCATCTTTAGTCATTTTTTTGGGGGAAAGAATACTGAAATCCATGCAATTCTAGGTTCAGTCCTTTTTTTAAAAAAAAGTCACTCATGGTCCATGTAATTCCATCTTGAATCTAATGTTGATTTTGCAAAGTCATTAAAGCCTTATTGAAGTCCATGTAATTTTAGCTTCAATCCCTTTTTTTCTCCAAAAGTCACATGTGGTCCATGTAATTCCATTTTGAAAACCATCTTTACTTTGCAAAGTCATTCAAACTCTATTGAAGTCCATGTAATTCCAACTTCAGTCCCTTCTTTGTTGAAAGTCATTTGTTGTCCATCTAATTCCATCTTGAATCCCATGTTTATTTTGCAAAGTCACTAAAATTCTATTGAAATCCATGTAATTATAGTTCCAATCCCTTCTTTTGTTGAAAGTCATTTGTTGCCCATGTAATTCCATCTTGAATCCCATGTTTATTCTACAAAGGCACTAAAATTATATTGAAATCCATGTAATTTAGTTCCAATCCCTTTTTTTTATATTGAAAAGCACTTATTATCCATGTAATTCCATTTTGAATCCCATGTATATTATGCAAAGTCGCTAAAACTCTATTGAAATTCATTTAAGTTCAGCTTTAGTCCCTTTTTTTAAAAAATTACAACACCCTTGCTATAGTCCATGTGGTTCCCAATGGCACTATAAATTCTCATCCCTAATGCTTTTGCCATCCACTACAACTTTGTGAATGTCCATAATTTTTCATCTTGAAAACCCTAAAAAGTCCATCCTAATCCCATATCAATATTGAAAGCTTGTGGACCTATCCCTAAATTGCATATAATATAATTCAGGGATATTAGTCCATGAGCCTGCGAGCATGAGCACATGAACAAAACTGAATTTTTTAAAAAAAAAATTCTGTCCATGTTGACAAAATAATGGAAAATATTCTTTGACATGTAGGATAGAATATTTGTTGACATGAAGGGATATTTGCCACATGTCCATGGATGAATTTTATTATGAATGTTGCCAACAAACACTATTTCTACAAAAAAATTAACAAAAGAAATAGGGTCAAAACAATTTATGTTGGTTTCTTTCAAAACAATTCGACAAATGAAATGTTCAAGTCACACTTTGAAACCATACTTCATATTTCCTTATTATGAATTATATTCAAGCTCACCAACATTTAAACCATATAGAATGTTAAATTAATTCCCATAGACCCAACAAGAGGTATGTGTGAATCTGAACACTCATTGTTCATCAAGATGAAAAATTGAAATGGATGAAAAACTAAAATGATCAAGAACAAAATAAAATGGATGAAAATTTGAAATGATCTCTTGGTCCAAGTGTTTGACAAAAAAATTAAAATTGGAATGAGAGTTTAGGATTGAGGATGTCCAAGTTTGGTGGGAAAATGTTGGGAGATCGAAAGGGAACAATGGATTAAGTGGGGGAATGATGATATGAAAGCAAGGAATAATAGGGGGCAACAATTATGAATGACAATATGAAACCGGAAGTGAAAAACAATGGGGGATGATAGGCTAACAAGAAGGAACAATGAATTGATGATGAAGAATGACAAGCTAATGATGGGGAACCACGAGGAAACTGAAATTTAGGAACTGTACCATAATAGCTTTTTGGGTTTGGAAGTAATTAAATTATTTCTGAAAATGTAGAATTTTTTCAGAAATTATTTGTTTGAAATGCTGAAAATTAAAGAAATTACATGGGAGAGAAAACTACAAAAAAAATTGATGAAATTGAGGAGCTTCTTATTTCAAGCCAATCCACCATTGGAGAGTGAGTATCCAATAATTGACAACATTTCTTTGTCCTATAATTTGGTGGAACATTATGTCTCTCCAATTTTGCTAAAATGTAATAATAAAAATTGTTGGAAATGGTTACATTATGTTAAAGATTCAAAGTTTTGAAAACCTGCCAAAGAAGTTCCTTATATTCATTGCCAAAATTTCATAAATTACTATTTTTACTACTGAAAAGGATTTTTGAAAAATTAAATATTTATTTGTCAACCAAGTGTCAAACTTAAAAAGGTATTACAATAGTTGTGACCCTTGGCAAAAAATATGTTGTGTAATCAATGTATGGACCTTATCTAACTAGTGGCATTGAAATTAATGTTTAAAAATCATTCAACAAAAGAAGGGTCTCATATGAGCATGGGTGTATATTCATGCTTAATTAGTTGAGGGTTGTGCCAAAAGTTTATTTATTTATTTTAAGGAGCCACTATGATTGGCCCATCATAATTTCTTTTGAAACATTGGGCACTCCCCAATCAAAGCAAAAAGGTGCTTCCCTTTGGCCCTTATAATTAATATACGTGAAAGTTCAACTTTGGTCAAAACATATGAAATAAAAGTGTGGTGCTATTTGGAACATTTGGGGAACACATTGAGAGTTAATGGGACACATTTGGAGTAACAAAAACCAAAAAGAAAATCCCCCCCCCTCGCCCCCCCCAAAGAACTTTCCTGAGTGCATGTTAAGCCTTCTCATTGGTCACCTGAAATTTATGGTTTTAAAAATGTCTATCACCATTTTTTACCACGAAAATTGAAGGAAAGGGGGAATATGGGTAGTATATTGTGACACATATTAACTAGATGTGGGGAGCCCCAATTTTTTATTTTTTTATTTTTTATTTTATTTATTTATTATTTTATTTTTTGTGATGGGCATTTTTGATATCACAAATTTTAAAAATAAAAATAAAATTGGACAATCCCAAAATAGATGTGTTGTGACTAGTGTTGGGTGATTTACAAGAATCGAGTGAAAACCATCCTAGTTCTCATTTTAAATCTTGTCAATTATCAATAAATTCCATATTTGGACAAAAAATTAGGCATTTTGGTTTTCATTAAGCTAAGAACTAGGCATCATGAAAATCTCATGATTAGTTCTCTTTGTTAAAAAAAAAATGATGCCTAGGTAAGGTAATGGGATTGTGCATGGTTTTGGTTCTCAAGCCTTATTATGCCCATAACAAAATTTTAAATACAATCAAGTGATTGTTTTATTTTGAAATGGGGGGTTATTCAAGGTCTTGTACATTTTAGAAGTTCTTAGGCAAAAAGAGTTCTTCTAAAATTTGGGTGGTTTAAAGTGAAACCTTTTTCTCTTTTCTCTCTCCCTCCCTCTTTCATTGGAAACATGAGCTTTTTTGGGGTTTTGTTTTCATGTTTGTATGTACACTTAGTGATTTAGAGGAGGGCAAATACTAAGGGAGGGATTCTTTATTTATGGTGTCTAAAGAAAAATTAAATCTCTTATTTTGACGCATCCAAGGCACCAACAACAATTGTCAAAAATTAATCAGAAATGAGAAAATGATGCTCCCTCAAAAAGTAGGAAGGTCAAAAAGTCCAAAAAAGAAAAATTTGAAAACACTAGGAAATCAGGAACCAAACAATCATATATTCCTTGGACATTGTTTTCATTGCTTTTGGTGTTCAAAGATCATTTGTAAAGCTTAAATTGGTGCTCCCATGGCACTTTAGGTCACTTAAAACAAACAAGAGATGAAGCAATTATGAACTTTGGAAGTAAAAGGGGTCTGAGAAATGAATAGCTTCATCCTTGAATTTTATTACAAATTTGTAATAATTTTTTTGTTTTCTATTGGAAAATTAGAATTTAAAAATATTTTTTTATTACATAATTTTGATGTCTAGTTGTGAAAAATCACCTTTGAAAACTAATGGTTTTCACATTAGCAAGAACCATTTTCATGAGAAATGAATAGATTTATATGTTACATACAAATTGATACCCTAACCAATTCTCTAAAATGAAAAAAATTTCAAAAGAACCAAGTTGGTTCTAAAATTCCAACGATGAATGTTTTTGAGGAACTAGTATATGTGGGTGATTTTTTGGAAACTATCATATGGTCCTCCTTGAACATTTCCGAAAACAATTTTTATCATATGGTCATCCCTGGACATTTTTCGAGACAATTTCAAACCTAACTACTTCATTTTTCTCCTAATAATTACCTCCATCTTATAGCTATTGCACCCCCATTTTACCTACCCATCAACATGGATATGAAAAAACTTAACACATGTCTTTTGGTGTTCATGAAAATGTATGTTAATTTAAATTTAATTTGACATTGACATAAATAATGATGACTTATTGGAAAGCATGAAAACATAAGGAAAAAAAAAAAAAGTTGATCATCATCGGTAGTGCACAACAATGTGGAGCCTAAATTATGTTTTCATGTGAAAGGCCACCAAAAGCGATGGTCAAGCTTACAAGCCACAATCAACCTCTACAATGTTTCCACTTGGGTTGTCCTAGTAACTTTTGGATTTAATCTAAGTGAATAAGATTGCAAACATCCAACATCTAGTTTGGATGGTAATGGGAGACGGAGGGAGATGACAAACATGACATGGGTAATGCGAAGACAACGAATGTGTTGAAAAAGGCCAATAGGATGGTAGGCAAGGTGGCAATGATGACAGGAAAAACAATGGGGATGACAAGAGAAGCCATGGGATTTTGTACATATTGAAAGTTCATTTTCAAAAGTTCAAATATATAATTAGAACATTTATTAAATCATAGATTTTCATGTCTTATATATGTTGAACATGTGTACATAACACCTATAACAAATGTTTTAGTTTAAATAATTAAAATCCACCATTATTGTTAAAGGTGGTGTCAAATAAAATTCTTGATTCATAAACATTATGATATTAGTCCATTTGATACATGGCATCCCAACAATGGTTTAGGAACAAGTTTATCCAAGTGAATTCATTCAAAGAGCTCATCAAGAGATTTATAAATAGGCAAAACAATATGAAAATATAGAATTTACACCATTGAACTTTGAAACACAATGGGTTCCAATTTATTTAGACTAATTTTTATTGATATGCCATCTAAGAAGGCAACAATGACCATGTCATCAATCCAAATACAATTTGTTTCACCTAAAGAAAAAACAAAACAGACCAACATTAAATATTGGCACCCCATGAGCTTTGTTTAACACGATTTGTAAAATGGTGGCCAAGACCAATGAGGGCAAGATAAAGTAGGCATAGAATTTGCTTTGTGTTCTAATCTACTTGAAAAGTTAATATAATGTAGATTTGGCATAATTTTTAATATTAAAGGCCTATGAAATGAGAAAATAACTTGAAAACATTAGATTTTTAGGTTCATCATGCACTCCATCCTTCATTTAACATTTTATAATGATTCCTTTCATTGCATTTTGACTTATAAAAATACCCAAAATAATATTCCCAAAACAATGTGCCATTTTAAAGATTTGAAGACAATTTCAAAAAAGGAAACATATTTCCATCTCCTATTACTGAGTTGACTAGCTAAAACTAATTACCTTACACATACCTATGTCATAATTGTGAAGAGGTGGGGTGTCATTTCAGACAATGCCTCATATCAAGGCGAGGCAAATTGTTGAGCATAACATCTTTGTGCAACAAATTTGATTAAAATGCAAAAGACGTTAAGGTGGAAAATTGTCTCATTTTCTAAGAAAGGTGAACTTCTAAACATGTGATTAAATTGTGATGCGTGAACAAATGAACTTTCAATTCATTCATGGCAACAAAAAAGTCACTAAACATGTTGCTCTTTGATTTCAAAATTGCAATTATTTTGTGTTGCATTTGTCCTGCATTTGTTCCTTACCTAGTAGATGGCTCCTTTTGATTGTAATTTTTTTTTTAACTTGCTTAACCCTTCTTTAGCCAATCAACCATTTTTCACTTGTCAATCTATTAAACAAGTGTGAATATCTCCTTTCTTCGCTGTTGGATGAAGCCATTCCATGAAGATAAATTGTGCCCCATT
>Ga0209611_10001333_pt1 | contig 41576 bp, 35 predicted proteins | sample S1TSphgellanicum_3_FD_187693 | JGI IMG/M metagenome (GOLD analysis project Ga0209611, IMG submission 187693) | Host-associated microbial communities from peat moss isolated from Minnesota, USA - S1T2_Fc - Sphagnum magellanicum MG (SPAdes) (version 2) | ecosystem: Host-associated > Plants > Peat... | reverse complement strand
AAAAAAAAAAAAAAAAAAAACCCCCCCCCCCCCCCCCCCCATAAGTGAGAGAGCTTTTGGAAAAGTTAGGGCCATGTCAAACTTCTCCCAAGCGAGGTCCCACCGTAGAGCCAATAGCCCTTAGGAAGGCCCCACCTTAGAGCTTTTACCCTACACTTTGGGACTTTAATGGGGGAAGTTGGTGTGATTGATTGAGACACTCTTTATTACATTGCATAGGCACACATACTCCTCTCATCATTTTGAGTTTCAAGAAGTGGGCCATATAAGTCTTTGCAAAATTGATTATTTTTTAATTTTTGGGGTGAATTTTCACTACTTTGGGGGAAAAAAAAGATCAAAACAAACTCAAAAAAAAAAAAAAAAAATCTTTTTCTGTGTAAAATATGTTTTTAATATTTTTTTTTCGAGAAAGAAATTGCCATTTTATGAAAATCAGAAATTTTGATTTAAAGAAAATAGATGTTTATGGAGCTGATAATTTTTGGCATGTTGTGTTCAAATCTCAACAAATGAATCCAAAGACGACCCTACTTTGGTTTGTGTCACAACTTGTAGCTTTTGAGAGGTTTGCCACCAACAATTCCATGGAAAGGTGCACATAGGTAGTATAGCCAAAATGAAGTATCCACCCAAATAAGTAGTTTGGCCAAAACTATTTTGATGTGGATTTTATTGGCTACCTATTTCACGGCCTCAACTTCCAATCCATTAACACAATGTCGTCACAATTTCCCAAAAGCAACGAAACCTAACTTATTACTTTTGACTTCGTGCCACGACATTTGAAGAGGTTTGGATTTTTACACTACAATCATCAACGGATATCATGGGTTGAGGTGAAGGAACAACTTGACAATATATAGGCTTCAATAGCCTTGTCGGGGGCCATACAAGGAGTTGCAAATGGACATGAACACAACCCATTTGTAAATAAATACCCAATCGTTTGCTCCTATGCACCCATATTAGAAAGTATTATTATTATTATTATTATTGCCAACTATAGTCGGGATGTGTTTTGTCCAAAGTTTGCAACATTGACCGTTTCAATTGTAACGTTTCAAAAATCCGTGTTAAAATTTGTTCCCAATGATGTTCCCAAATCAATCCCAATTGATGATGCTTGTGTAAACCCTAAACCTAAACCCGACCCAAATGTCAAGTTCTAAAAATGATGTGGATGACATTTCCGAAACTCCGTTAATGAACTTCTTAGTTGTTGAGTTCGTCAACCTAATAACATAAATTGTCATCAATAAATGACTCCGATGTCGAAGAATGGAAGTTTCAAAATGCTCACTTTCCCAAGGAGATTTGGTCACTTGACACAATTGGGCCCATTTGGGTAAGTGAATTATTAATTGGTCATGTGTATATACACACCAACCTGTTCCCAAAGATGTTCCCCAACCATATATATGGTTTCCTCCAAAGTTTTTGGTTCTCCCAAAAATGGTAACTTGTTCCCCAAAGTTCCCTAATGCTGGTTCCCCACAACAAAGAAAGAAGCCACCACCACAAGGAGGAGATTTGGCACAAACATTCCCAAAGTAGCCTTACCTAGGTTCCCAATATGATTTCCAAAAGTGGTACTTTAGGGTTGTACTAACTAAAAGCGGTTCCCAAAATGATTCTCCAAATTGATTACCTAACAAGGTACCCAAAGTGATTATGAAAGGGAACACAAAGCAGTTCCCCAAAGTGGTTCACAAGGTATACTAGGTAGCCTAGAGGGGTTCCCAAAGTGGGTTACCAAAGATACCCTTAGGAGAAAAGTGGGGTTCCCAAACACCAGGTTATGAAAGGATCCCAAAAAAAGCCCTACCTAAACCAGGGTTTTTTAAAAGGTCCATGGTTCAAGAAGACCCTAAAATAGTTGGTTCCCAAAGAGTTGATCAAAAGCCGTTCCCAAAGACGTTCTTCAAAACAAAAAAAAAGGAAAAAAAAAAAAGAAAACAAGCACAAAGTAGGTTTGCCAGAACCCTGTCAGCTAAGTAAGTAAAGTAACTAAGTAAGTACATAGAGGCTTAGGAGGAATAGAATCAATCTCTCTCCTAACCCTAATTTCCTTGTTTTGTAAAGGGGTTAAAAAAGAAGAAGAAGAAGAAGAAGAAGAGCAAGTATGTGAAATGGGAATGAAATTATTTTCCATGGGAATTTTGATATTATTTCCAATGGAGTGAAATTGCGAAAAAAAAAAAAAAAAATTTGGGGGGAGTTTTTCCTTTATTCCCAATATGTTCCCTAAAAGTTCCCAATGGGTTTTCATTAGGTTCCCATTATGTTCCCCAAGGGGTGTTCCCAAAACAAGAAGAAGAGAAGGAGGAGGAAATTAGGGGGGGGTAAATAGGTGAAAATGGGAAATGATATTTGCAATGACATTTTCAAAAAAGTGCCAATCATGCCACACACTCGCACACTACTACACACTTTGAAACAAGAGCAACACCAGCAACACAAGAGAGACAAGGGGCCCAGACGAGAAAACGAGGCCGCTCCCGCGGAGGGAAAAGCTTCGGATGCTGTTGCCGTTGTTGTTGTTGTTGTTGTTGCCCCATGCTGCTCGCTCCTCGAGCCGAGCCGAGCGAACCAGCAAGCAAGCAAGCAACTCACTCCCACACCACATCACACCACCTGCTGTTGCTGCTCTTGTTGTAGTTTAACTGTGTAAGGTAGTAGGTGTGTTGGGAATCTCTCTCTCTCTCTCTCTTAAAGCTTGTTTGAGATCAGTCTCTTCCTCTTTTTCTTCTTCTTCTTCGTGCTTTGATGGGTAGGCTTAGAATGCGACTCATTCACAAGCGGTGTTTATGGGTGTGAGTGTATGAGACTGAGAGAGAGGGAGAGAGAGCGAGAGAGCGTGTGTGTGTGTGTGTGTTTTTTTTGGGTGTGTGTTGTTTGCTGGTTTTTCCTTTGCTTCATTGTTAGTGAATCATCATCTGCCTTTTGGGTGTTGTTTTGTGGTGATGAGATTGTAGGTGAGTTCAGGTTTGTGTTTCTTTTTTCTTTTTTCTTTTTGCGTCCCCTCAGCTGATCAAGATGCCCTTAGATTTTGATGCCTGTCCTTTCTGCCGTTGAGAGTCTGGAGCTGTCATGGCTCTGGATGTCTGGTACCATCTGAGACTCTCTGAGAGAGAGAGAGAGAGAGAGATTGAGAGAGAGAGTATAACCATCTCCTCCTCCTACTCCCCTTCCTCTCCGATCGCCAGCCCTTCCAATACGTAGAATCCAACAGTCTTCTTATTCTCCAGGCCCTTTGTTCTGTTGACCTCTTTCATGGATTTTTTTTTTGTTGTTGAGGTTTTTGTTCCGTTTCTGTTTACTTTGTTGGTTTTGTGATGTGTTTTGGCAATGGAAATGGATTTGGGTACATGGGTCAATGTAAAGCCGTGTCAGTTTCTCTGAAATAGATTTGAAGTGCACTCCAGGAGTATTTCCCATGCTGCATGCAAGCTTTGAGAGTCTGACTAGTCCTGTTTGATGATTTGCTTTGATGGGTGATTGCTGAGCCACGTTTGTCTCCCAAACGGCAAAAAAAAGGGGGGGGTGTTACCTAAAAGCAGATACTCAGAGCACACATATTTAGGGTTGGGTTTGCCTTCCAAGCTGTGCAATGTATGCCAGAAAGCAGCAGATTGCTGGCATTTGAAAGAGAGTACAACTAGAAAATCAATCAGGGGAAGAATGTTCCTTTGCTTGCAGTTGAGTCTGCTCATATGACTGACTGAAACCAAGGGTTTTTTGCTTGCAGGAGCTGCTGAATTCTTCTTCTTAACAAGGACCAGATTGATGCACAACTGTGGGGAGTAGAATTGCAGAATGGCAGCTTCTGGAGGCCCTGATGGAATTAGCTCTCCCCGGGTAAGGCGACCTCTGACACGGGCCAACACAGCTGGTTTCACAGAGACTTTTGACAGTGAGGTTGTTCCTTCATCACTTTCATCCATTGCCCCGATATTGCGAGTTGCAAATGAGGTTGAAGCAGATCGTCCTCGCGTGGCCTACCTTTGTACGTGTATCTCTGCTCTTCTCAAATCGTGCAGCCTTTTCTCTGTGCTAAAACTAGTTAGGGGGGCAACAAGTTGAGAATTCCATTCCTCCAGTCAATTTCTTCACAAAAAACCTTGATTGATTTAATGGGCTCTTGTGTTCATGCTTATTGATTTGATTTGAACTGAATTATCATTTGTGGTGGATTGATTAACAGGTCGGTACCATGCTTTTGAGAAAGCACATCGAATTGATCCAACATCAAGTGGAAGAGGTGTCCGTCAGTTCAAGACCTCACTTCTGCAGCGTCTTGAAAAGGTACATCATCACCATTGCTGCTGCTTGAGCTTTCGGTGTTTTTCCTTTGTGAATCTGGACTGATTCAGTATTCAATTGTGAGATCAGAACCTCAAGTCTTTACCTTTGATGTAAGAAAAAAAAGGAAACTGAGGGGAAGGCCTGGTTATGTGTGCTGTGTTTGTTTTGTGTTTGACACAAACTTCTCCATTCCTCTTAGTCTGTATGAGTTGGTGATCTTTGTTCTGGTGGGCAAAATGATAGGACAATGAACCCACATTGGCAGCACGACACAGGCGAAGTGATGCCCGGGAGATACAGAGTTACTATCAACAATACTACAACAACTATGTGAAGGCCCTTGATGGAGCTGAACACTCTGACCGGTTCGTATTCCTGTCTTTGACATAGAAACGTTTACAGGATTAGCTGGCTAATGGGTAGTTATGATGATGGAAGAAAAAGTCTTTAGAACACACACATGTTGATATGTAGGGAAAGACACACACTCTGATGGACTTTACTGTTGGTATTTTGTTGTTGTTTTTTTCACAGAGCTGCATTGGCCAAGGCTTACCAGACTGCAGCTGTGCTTTTTGATGTTTTGAAAGCTGTAAACCGAGACAAGACTGAGGAACCTCCCCCTGAAGTGAGTTTCAAAACAGGGATACATTAGACACCTGTGTCTTCTTCAAAGGGTTCATGTGTTCTGGATGATGAGATTTGACAACACATTTTCTTGTAGATTTGCATCCACTTACCCCATTCATTTCGCATAGCAACTCAGCTTCTGTGGGAATTGGAAGCCGTATCTCTATCTGTGTATGTGTGCCACATGCATGCCATTGTGGCAGAAGATGCTTGTGCACTTGGGCAGGCCTAAGTGTTTCAATCTGGCATGTCAGTAGATCATTGCAGCAGCAGCAGATGTGGATGAAAAGAAGGAACGCTATGTTCCATACAATGTCCTGCCACTGGATGCTGCTGGTGCCTCCCAGGCCATTATGCAGCTTGATGAGGTGAGGTTTTTTTCCCAAAGAATCAGATAGAGGGATGGAGATATGTGAACATCCAGTTCAGTACTGAGTGGTGTGAATGTTGTTGCAGTGGAGAATGATGGCTCATGTAAGAATGTCGGTTTTGTGTTAATGTTGAAATTGGCTGTATGTGGGTAGATAAGGGCTGGTGTAGAGTCGCTCCGGAATGTTCGGGGCCTACCTTGGCCATCAACAGCAGAATCTCGTCACAAGCCAGGGGATGTGGATTGCCTTGATTGGCTTCAGGATATGTTCGGATTTCAGGTTCTGATCTGCATCTCTGACAAATGAAGCTCAGTCTAACCTGTGAGCAGCACTAGAGTTGGAACACAGCTGCTAAGGATTTTGCTTGAGCCATGGGTACTGGTGGATGTTGTCCCATCATGGACACAAACAATGTGGCAAGGTTTCTCTGTCTGATTCAGAAATGAAAATTCCATTTTTGATCAACAAGCCTGATTGATGGTCTGTCTGTGTATTTTGTAGAAAGACAATGTTGCAAATCAGCGAGAGCACTTGATTTTGATGCTTGCGAATGTGCACATCCGACTACTACCGAGACCAGAACCTATGCACAAGGTACTGTGTCTTTGATTTACTTAATTGCCTTCAGCTTCAGGATGCTTGACCTGCGATTATCTCTCTTTTGCTCCTTGCTGTTGTATGTATTTGTGATGAGTTGGTGAGGCCAGGAGACTTTTCTTAGGGGTTCTTGCTGCTTACCAATCTTGAACGAGCAGGCATGACTTGCAGTCCAATTGGGTCCTTTGATTAAACTCTTGTTTCTCTCCTCCAGCTTGATGATCGGGCTCTTAATGCGGTGATGAACAAGCTTTTCAAGAATTACAAAAGTTGGTGCAAGTTTCTTGGCCGGAAGCACAGTCTATGGTACAAAGTGTCAACTTTACAGATGGGTCTTTGTTTTTAGCTTTTGAATTTTTGCCCCAATGGGAACTCCCCAAGTAAAAAGTTGTTCCTGGAAATGGTTGTGTTTTTGTGAGGAAATCCAAGATTCACATGGGATGGATGTTTGCAGGCTTCCACAAATACATCAGGAGATTCGGCAACGTAAAGTATTGTACATGGGGCTTTATCTTCTCATCTGGGGAGAGGCTGCAAACCTGCGTTTCATGCCTGAATGCCTGTGCTACATTTATCACCATGTGAGTAGTTTGTTCAGTGTCCCTGTTGTTTTGCTCAATTGCTTCTTTTCTCCACTTCACCCCAACTGTATTACTGTTGGGTGTGCATGGAAAGGACTGAATTCCTTGATAAGTTATTCATAGACATGTGGGTACTTCCATTATGGTCACCCACTGACTAAAGAGTGACGTTGCAGATGGCATCAGAGTTACATGGAATGCTGGCAGGAAATGTAAGCATGGTGACAGGTGACAACATGAAGCCTGCATATGGTGGGGAGGAGGAAATTTTTCTTAGGAAAGTTGTGACTCCAATCTACAATGTTATAGCACAGGTGCCCACCCAAACTGGTGTCATCTCTGCATACCCAAGGCTATTTCTGGACTCCATTCTCTGATTTTGCAAAGTCCTTGAGTTTGTGCTCTATCTGTGGTGGGTGCCCATCTCTTTCAATATCTTTATGTGTGTTCAACTGGGTTCCAGGAGACTGTGAAAAACAGAAATGGCACTGCACCACATTCAGTCTGGCGTAACTACGATGATCTGAATGAGTATTTCTGGTATGATTCTGGTTCCTTCTTTTGATATATATACCCTGGGAAGGTCTTTGAGTGAAGGGCATTATGCACCTAGAAATTGCAAAGGAATGGAAGGAGATGGGATCTTACAAGGTTCACATTTGGAGATTGCAGGAAGGTTGATTGCTTTCAATTGGGCTGGCCAATGCGGGAGGATGGCGACTTCTTCAAGCCACCTGATGTTGCTGGCCCGAAACTAGCTGTATCTGCGGTGTGCATCCCCCTGTTTTTCCAGCATATTTGGCTTTTTGTTTCTACTCCACAGCAGAATAGATATGGCAAAGCTTATTAGACATATTTGAGGGTGTTTTTAATCATATGGATGATGGGTTTTGGGTTTGTCTAATGCAGAAGCTTATGGAGAGGAAAGTATGGAATCCAACTGGTAAGACCTTTTTTGTGGAGGTTCGGACATTCTGGCACATCTTTCGAAGCTTCGATCGCATGTGGGCATTTTACATCCTGGGCTTGCAGGTATCAGATGTTCCTGTTGGACAGGATAGACTTGCTTAGTATAGACCATCTCCAGATTGATGTTACACTCACATTGGTAGTCACTTGTTGGGTCCCAAAAAGCTGCACTGTGACCTGCTGTTTTCCTTCAGAAGGATGAGTTGTAGCTGGCAATAGAGCATGACCTTTCATGAAATGCCATCATTTGAAGCTGTGTCCAAATGTCCACTTGTAATGTGCAACATTTGCCAGTCCACTCACTGTTTTGCATGCTTTTATGCAGGCTTGTATAGTTCTTGCCTGGAATGTGGGTCGTGATCTGCCAAATGCATTCAAGGATGGTATTGTGGTCAAGCGGGTGTTGAGTATTTTTATTACTGCATCTATTCTCCGGCTCATCCAAGGCAAGTTCTTGTCTACTGCACTATCACAACACATTCTGATGTAGGGAGTTTTGCAGACAACCTTTGTAGGACCCTGTGCAAAGTGTCTGACATTGTGTGCTTCGGTGGGGATTTGAAACAGCGGTCCTGGACATTGTGATGGGCTACCATGCATACCACAGTCTGAAATTCCTTGGTGTATTGCGACTATTTCTAAAACTTTTGACGTCAGCTGCATGGCTGATTGTTCTGACTGTCTGTTACGTTCACACCTGGAGCCATCCTCAAGGTCTGATCAAAGACATCCAGAATTGGCTTGGGAAAGGTTGGGAGAATTCATACCTGTATGTTGCAGCAGTGGTTCTGTACTTAGTGCCCAATGTGATTGGAGGTTTCTTCTTCCTGTTCCCCATGCTGAGACGCTGGATTGAGAGCTCAAACTGGAGAATTGTGCGGTTCTTACTTTGGTGGTCACAGGTCTGTTCTTCTGTGCCTTTTACTTTGTTTGGCCTTTGTAGGACATGTGCCTCTGATACATGCAAATGGTCTCTTAGCCATTTCTTATTTTGGGCTGAGTGAGGAATACCCAACTATAATTTTGTGGGTTTTTTAGAGTTACAGTTCCAACTCCTTGTGCCTACAATGACCGTTGGCTATCGTTATGTACAATTCACAGCCCCGTCTCTACATTGGCCGAGGAATGCATGAAAGTCAGTTAGCACTTTTTGGGTGAGCACCTTGTGGCCTTAACTCTATAACTTCCACCTTCTGAATGCATGTTCCAAGATTATTGTGCTCTGCTTTGGCAATTGCCATTCTGGAATTCAGCTAATGTAATCTGCACAATTTGCAGGTACACATTTTTCTGGGTGTTGCTACTTGCAAGCAAGTTTGCATTCAGTTACTTTATTCAGGTATTGGTTTTCTTACACAATTGACAGTTCTGGCACTCTGAAATAGAATCCCAGCAAGTGTGTTTCATTGACTAATAGGAGTTTGATGGCATCATCTGCTGAGGCTGCCTTGGTGTTTGAAGATCCTGCTGTTGTTGTGTAGTGCCTTTCAATAGTTTTCTGTTCTGTTCCCTGTTGGGCCATCTGGAATATACCTTTTTCCTGCTTCTGGGTGGAAACACACTTCACATAACCTTGGAACTCAGTCCCTACTTTCATATGCTTTTGATTCTGTTCACCAAGTGAGATCTCCTGTGATTCTCTGTTTTTGCCTGGAGTATTTATGTGAAGCAGAAGTTTTACCCAGCTGCTGAAACTAGTGTCTGTTACACAGATTGAACCCCTGGTGGGACCGACAAAAAAAATCATGCAGCAATCATCAGTCACATATACATGGCATGAGTTCTTCCCACATGGTATGGTTCTTGCTTGCCAAATGGTAGAAACTTGGTGTGATTGTTATGAGTCTCTCTTCAAAGGACTTTTCTACTACAACCACTTCTGGGGTCTGATGACATCAGTTGGGAGTAATTGCAGCTAGTGACTGCCATCCATGATGACAGTGATGGAATGATACCTTGTGAGTAAGACTCACATGGTTTTCATCTCACCCACTCTTGGAATACTTGTTTTTGTTTGACCAGAACTTGTCACAATGGTTAACTTCAAAGTTTCTTTGTGGAGTTTCCAGAGCTGACTTCGCTTGACTTTTGTGGGATGTTTTTGCTTGTGTTTCTGTAGCAAAGAACAATCCTGGAGCTTTGATCTCTCTTTGGGCACCTGTTGTTCTGGTACATTGATTCCAGCTTTATTGCCCTCCTTTTGTGTCTTTGGCATTCTGTCATCCCAGAAATGCATCAGCTGTCTCTGAAAAGTCTTGCATGTCAGGTCTGCTTCTGACATATGTCAGATCTCTGCAGGTCTACTTCATGGACTCCCAGATCTGGTATGCAGTTTACTCAACAATTTACGGTGGTATCTCAGGATCATTCCGTCGACTTGGGGAGGTAGATCCTCAATGCTAGAACTGCTGGAAAATGATGTCAGTTTCATTGCTGAATTGGCCTGGGAGCATGAAATGCAGGTTTTTAATAGTTTATTAGTGTACAAGTCATATCTCAGTGTTGTGTCTTATGCTGTATAGGCCCTGTTTGTGAGGTGAGGCTGATGTTGATTGTTTATGCGTGTGTCCAGATCCGAACATTGGGTATGCTGCGGTCTCGCTTCAGCTCATTACCAGGTGCTTTTAATGCAAATCTTGTGCCAGCAGATGGAACAAAACGCCCACATCGATTTTCTTTTCGTCGTAACTTTAAGAAGGTTTGGAAAGCTTCTGAAACCTTCAAAGCTAGCTCTCTTGTGATTGATGATTATCTTGCTTTGTTTGTGATTGGTGATATTTTTCCCTGTTGCGGGTTTTGGTTTCTGTAGATTTTGCCACAACAAGAAAAGCTCAAAGCTGCCAGATTTTCTCAGCTGTGGAATGAAGTAATTTGCAGCTTCAGAGAGGAGGATCTGATTAGTGACAAGTAAGAGGATCATGAAATCTCTTCACTACCTATACAGCTGACCTGCAAATTTTTTTGCAGAAACTTGAGTTTGTGGGTTTGCCCAGTATGCTATCTCTAATAATCATTCTGTATTTTGGAAACTGCTTCTCAAGGCCTAATGTTCAGTCACTTACTCTGGAGCACACATTGAACAGGGAAAGGGATTTGATGCTGGTTCCATATTCTTCAGACCCTCATCTCAATCTTGTTCAGTGGCCCCCTTTTTTGCTTGCCAGCAAGGTAAAAGGCTGTTCTGAGACTCAATATAATCAATTTCAAGTTGAAATAATGTGTATATGCAAAGTGGTAAATTTTTTTGGATGTGTCTTTTTCTTGAACGATCAACGCTGATGATGCATTAGAGGTCATCATCATTTTCTTTTTTTCTTTCCTAATGAAACAGGTGGGTGATGATGAAACAGGTGCCAATTGCATTGCAGATGGCAAGGCAAGCAGCAGAAACAGGTAGAGCTGCTGATCTGCTGCGGAAGATAAGGACTGACGAATACATGAAGTCGGCTGTAATTGAGTGTTATGAATCGTTCAAACGGGTACTCAAGGTGCTTATTGTTGGTGAAGTGGAGAAAAGGTATTCCTGACACAAGATGGGACAGTAGTTGTGGATTTGTTGCTCATGGATCACATGCACCATGCATGAAGATGATGCACCCATTTGTGTGAATCTTTCAATCGGTGGAGGAAATTTTCATGGTGGTTTCTAGTAGATCTGATTGAATTTCCCTTAAGATCTGCGGTATTTGACCCATGGATATGTGGGTACTTGGAGGTTTTGAACTTCAATTTAGGACATTGTTAGTGTTATGTAACTTGTCTTAATACCCAGATGACTTGTGTGTTGTGAATAAATCACCCAAATCAGAGTTATTGAAGGCCTCCTGAATGAGGTGGAGATGAATATTGAGAAGGAGACACTCCTTGAAAATTTCAAATTGAAGGAGCTTCCTGTTTTGAGTGTCAAGTTTATTGAACTCTTGGAACTTCTGGTATTCTTCTTTCTACAGATTCTGGGAAAGCTTTTGTTGGGAAAGCTTATTGTTTCCGTGCTGGTTATGTGAGTGTGTGTATTACAACAGCAAGAGCTGTCATTTCTGCAGAATGCTTGTATTGTGAAGGTTTCATTGCAACCCAATGGTTGACATGGCATTCAAGCTTGCAATATCACTTTCCCCTGAAGTGTGGAGTGTTGTGCAATTTGACAGGAAAAGACAGATGAAGAAGGAGTTGAAGCTGCACGCGACCTTGCAGTCTTGAAACTCCAAGATATGTATGAGGTGGTGACCCGAGATATGATGACTGAATCCATGAGGTAATATGTGAGCTCTGTTATTGCAGGCACTGTGATCCTCCCCACGACCGAGCAACATGCGTGAGGTTTTGGTATTTGCAATGAGCAGCTTGTGATGGATTGTAGATGGTTTTTGTGTTTGATAGGGATGTATGGGAATCGAGTCATGGTGCACTTGCCCGAGAACAAGAAAAGGAGGAGCTGTTTTCAGCCAAGGGAGAGAGACCCGCAGTTCTGTTTCCACCACCACGGAGAGAGGCCTGGATTGAGCAAGTATGGAGTTTGGGGTGATCCCTTTGGATATGATGTCATTTGTGATGTTGTATGTACCATTCAAATCATCAGTAATGACTGCTGACTGACATTTTGTTTTCCACGGAATGCTGCAGATTAAGAGGCTTCATCTTTTGTTGACTGAACGAGAGTCTGCCATGGATGTGCCTGAAAATCTTGAGGCTCGTCGCCGGATTGCCTTCTTTACGAATTCATTGTTCATGGACATGCCACGTGCTCCTCGAGTGCGAAACATGCTCTCTTTCAGGTGCACTGCCACTATGATCATCACTGACACCAAAGTCCTGCTATGGTTTTCCTCCATGTGTTCCTTATTGTTTGGAATGCTTTTTATGGAATCTCAAGGTTGGGTTTGTGCAGTGTCCTGACTCCGTACTACAAGGAGGATGTGGTGTATTCAAGAGATGATCTGATGACCGAAAATGAGGATGGCATTTCTGTCTTGTTCTACCTTCAGAAAATCTACCCAGGTCTGTATAAAGAGGGTGCTCTCTGTTCAATCCCTCTTAACAGCAGACGATTTGAGCCCATCTGATTGGTTACCTTCAAAAGTCTCTCTCTCAGTGGTTGTGTTGAGGTGCACTTGTGGACTAGGATGATGGAAGGATAATGCTGGATTTTGAGCATATCTTACAACTCTGAACATCTTGAAATTTTGCATATTTTGCAGATGAATGGAGCAACTTTTTGGAGCGAGCTAACATTACTAGTGCAGATCCTGAGACTGAAATTTTTGGTAATGTGGAGAAAGAGGACAAACTCAGAGTGTGGGCATCATTTCGTGGCCAAACACTCTCACGCACAGGTATCAGCACCTTTTTAGCTTTGCATGTTTTATTTTTTCAGCATTTCAGGTGCTCTGTATTTGATTTCATGCATTTTCCCTGGACAAAAAGTTCATAGTTTTAGTGGCAATGTCTTTCAATTCATGTGCTTTTCTCGATGTGGCAGTGAGGGGTATGATGTACTACCGAAGAGCATTGGAGCTTCAGGCCTTTCTGGACATGGCAACAGAAGATGGTACTTTCAGCAGCGCACAAACTCTGACCCCTTGTGGAGTAGATTGTGTTGGTTGTGTCACTCTCATGCATTGTAATAGAGTAAATGCTGACATTCTGTTGCAAAATGTATTCTTCTCATCTGAGACCTGTGCCTTCCTGTGCTTTCAGAGCTTGTAAATGGGTACAAAGTGATCACAAAAACTCCTGATGAACAGAAAAGGAGTCAGCGATCCACATGGTCACAGTTACAAGCGATTGCCGATATGAAGTTCACTTATGTTGCTGCTTGTCAAAACTACGGTGAACAAAAACGACAAAGTCATCATAATGCCACAGAGATCTTGAATCTCATGCTCCAGTACATATGCCCTGGACCCATTTGTTGATCATTGAATGAATGTCAATTTATTTCCATTCTTTCTGCATGCTGGCTTGGTGAATGAATTGCCATCAAAATCTCTTGGTGGATACAGGGCAAAAAGAACATGTTATGGACAAGGGGGGCCTCATGGTGGCAGCAACCCATCTGCCAAACAATTCTCATAAAGTGCTGTACCTTGTTTTCTGGTGTTTTGCCGGTGCTGTGCAGGAACCCCTCACTTCGAGTGGCGTATATTGATGAAGTGGAAGGGTCGCTCAAGGACAAGACCCAAAAGGTTTACTACTCGGTCTTGGTGAAGGCTGTGAATAATCTTGATCAGGAAATCTATCGCATCAGGTTACCAGGCCCTGTCAGACTAGGGGAAGGCAAGCCAGAGAACCAAAACCATGCAATCATTTTTACTCGTGGTGAAGGCCTTCAGGCTATCGACATGAATCAGGTAAAGTTCACTAGCTCTAGTAGGTTTATTTCTGCTCTATTCTTTTGTTTTCCTTCTCTTGTGAAGAAAGTGGCATGGGGACACAAGAAAGACAACATACACCCACCTTTTTTCTGCTGTTTTGGGACGGGGCAGGATAATTACTTGGAAGAGGCTTTCAAGATGCGGAACTTGCTTGAAGAGTTCCATGAGCCTCATGGAGTACGCCCACCCACCATTCTTGGTGTGCGAGAGCATATCTTCACTGGCAGGTGATCAGACTTGTCAAATCTTACATTTGCAGGGTTTGAGAACCAGTGGTGATGTCTGTTGTTAAGTGTAACTGTGTTGTTAAGTACCTGATTTGAAGAACATATTATTTGCTTCAGTGCTGGTGAGTGAGACAAGTCCTGGTAGAAGAACAAAGGAATTTTGATGTAAGTCTTCTATCACTGTTTCAGGCTCCTTCCTTTTGGTAATAGGTTCTCCTGTATGTTGCTCAGAAAAATCTAATATGTTGTGAGTATGGGTTGCAGTGTGTCATCTCTTGCATGGTTCATGTCCAATCAAGAGACAAGCTTTGTGACTATTGGACAGCGTGTGCTTGCCAGTCCCCTAAAGTGAGTGCCTTCTGGTGGAGACACAAATCCATTCCTCCACCATCCATTTTTTTCTTTTCATCATTTGTCACCTAATTTCCTGCTCTGGAGAAGAATCAGTTTTACTACTAGTAGAAGATCATATTGATTCTGCTCATGGAATTGCATCAATGTATTCAACAGGAACAGTGGACTCATAAATTGTGGTTATGTGCATACAGGGTACGGTTCCATTATGGTCACCCAGATGTGTTTGATAGACTCTTCCACATCACGAGAGGAGGAATGAGCAAGGCCTCTCGGGTCATCAACTTAAGCGAGGACATCTTTGCAGGTTAGCCCCTCCTTCACTCTGATCTGAACTCTGAGAGTTCTTGTTTTGCAGCAGGCAGGTTGTGGTTGCGGTTGCACATCTTTTCCTGGTGTAGAGGATGCATTGGAGGAAAGCTTGTCTCTTTGTGTACAGTGATCTGTGCACAAAGTTATACTAACACTTTGAAGGTCTGTTGGCAAAACTCTGAAACAGGTTTCAACTCAATCTTAAGGCGGGGAAATGTGACCCATCATGAATATATTCAAGTTGGGAAGGGGCGTGATGTGGGACTGAACCAAATCTCACTTTTTGAGGCAAAGATTGCAAATGGTAACGGTGAGCAGGCTCTCAGTAGAGACATGTATCGACTTGGCCACCGTTTCGACTTCTTCCGGATGTTGTCAGCATATTTTACTACAGTAGGATATTACTTCAGCACTCTGGTGAGCACACTGTTGCACCATGGCATGTACTTTATACACAAGTTAAAATGATGCACCATAAGCCTGAATGTTGCAGGTGGAATGTGCTCATGATGATAGCTTTCAGTACTATGGTCTTCTAATGTTTTTGTGAATTGGGTGATCTAGATTGTACTTGTGATTATTGCTTCCATTACTAGGGTTATCTAATGTTTTGGTGTGTTGGGTGATCCAGATTGTTGTGCTCACAGTGTATGTATTTCTGTATGGGCGTGTCTACCTTTCACTCAGTGGTGTAGACAACTCTCTGGTCCATTCAGCAAATAACAAAGCTCTCACTGCAGCCTTGGGTTCACAAGCATTGGTGCAATTGGGGCTGCTCATGTCCCTTCCCATGGTGATGGAGATTGGGCTTGAAAGGGGCTTCCGCACAGCCCTGACGGATTTCTTGACAATGCAGCTCCAGCTTGCGTCTGTGTTCTTTACCTTTTCATTAGGAACAAAAACCCACTACTTTGGTCGTACGATTCTGCATGGAGGTGCCAAATACAGAGCTACAGGTCGGGGTTTTGTTGTGCGGCATGAGAGATTTGCTGAGAACTACCGGCTATACTCACGTTCCCACTTCACGAAAGCAATTGAGCTGCTGTTGTTACTGATTGTGTACACGATCTATGTCTCAAAGTCCACAAGTGGAGCTATAACCTACACCCTGATCACATTCTCAATGTGGTTTCTGGTTGCAACTTGGCTTTTTGCTCCCTTTTTATTCAACCCATCAGGTTTTGAATGGCAGAAGATTGTGGAGGACTGGGATGACTGGAACAAGTGGATCAACAACAGGTATATACTGTTCCAACTTATTCAGTAGAGGAAGAGCTGCTCAGAAAACCAACATGAAGTATGTTTCAAAGAAGGTTGAATTCCTAGATTGGACAATATGTCAGACTCTCCAGTTATGTGATGGTGACCCATGTGTATGAGACCCTCTGTTCTGTCTTGCATTCTTTTGTTGGTTCCTGACATTTTGTACTTTTGTCTACTGTATCTGGCAGGGGAGGGATTGGAGTTGAGGGCAACAAAAGTTGGGAATCATGGTGGGATGAGGAACAGGAGCACCTTAAGTATACAGGAATTCGTGGTCGTATTATTGAGTGCTTACTGTCGTTGAGATTTTTCCTCTTTCAATATGGGATTGTCTACCACTTGCACATAGCTGAAGTGTCAAAAAATCTCACCATCAGTGTATGTTCAAGCCCCCTATACACATACCCATTGTTGCATTTCAATGGTCTTAGATATGTAGTCTGTAAGATGCTTTCCTGTTTAATCTTTAGAGTGTTGACCAGCATTGAGTGTTGGAATCATTCTGTCTGAATAAGCACAACAGAGTCCTGTTTCAAATTTCCATGTGTTGGCATATCTGGTGTAGTGGACTGATCACCACTATTGTTTTTGACCTTGTCAGGTATATGGGCTCTCATGGCTTGTCATCGTGGCAGTTCTTGCAATACTAAAGGTCTTCATGTCCTTCCCTTTTTATTTTTCCTTTCTTCTCTTCCTTGTGTCTTGTGTGTCCAAACATGTGTATGATATCCAAGGGTATTTCTTGGAAATGCTGAAATTTTGATTTGATGATGGATGTTTGTGCTTTTCTCGTTTTGTCCAGAGATTTCTTGCATCTTTGCTTTGATACCCATTGCTGGTAGAGTGAAAGTGTTGTCAACTCCTTAAGTGGAATTTTGTCTGGTTGGAGTGCAGATAGTTTCAATGGGAAGGGACAAGTTCAGTGCAGATTTCCAGCTCATGTTTAGACTGCTGAAAGCCATGCTTTTCATTGGCTCAGTATCAGTGCTTGCAGTCCTCCATTTTAAGTCATTCACTGTTGGCGATTTTTTTGCAAGTATTTTGGCATTCATTCCCACAGGGTGGGCACTTCTGCAGGTTTGTCTTCTTCAAACCCATTCAATCAAGTCATGTACTTGAAGTAGAAAACAAGACTATGAGTCTCGACTTGAGATTGGAACAATGGCATGTAGAGTACAACTCATCTGAGTGAAAGAACCTCATGCGGGTGTATCAGCCTGAGTCATCAGACTCTTGAGATCTGGAAACCATTGTCCACAAGTGCAATTTGAACTGTTGCTAGAATTATGTGTTGCTTGCTAAATGGCTGAAACTTCATACACTGTAAATATGTATCATTGATGCAGATAGCCCAAGCATGCAAGCCAATTGTGGTCAGGATTGGGTTTTGGGAGTCGGTGAAATCATTGGCACGAGGATATGAGTTCACAATGGGGCTTCTATTATTCACACCTATTGCAGTGCTGTCATGGTTTCCATTTGTTTCTGAGTTCCAGACACGACTGCTTTTCAACCAGGCATTCAGCAGAGGACTGCAAATTTCACGTATTCTTGCTGGTAGAAAGAAACTTTAGATTAACTAGTCACTGTGATGGGCATGATACCCCCTTTTGCTAAAAGACCTAAACGTCGGAGGTGACACAAGGGTGAAAAAACTGAAGAATTATACCTTGTTCCAGACAAACAATTTCAGGCATTTTGATATCATGCGAGAGATAAAATAGCATTTTGTAACCAATCAACAGTCTGCACGGTTGTTGTTGCTGGAGCGCCCAAAAAGGTAAAAGTGCACTCAAGATGTACTGCCAGCTCCTCTCCGCGTTTTGGGATGTACATTTCTTTTGTAGAATGGCACATTCAGTTTTGTAAAGTCTGGCCATATCATTATTGTACCTACGAATGTCATGAAGTTTGCATCGACTTTGTTGGCTCTAGTTCAAGGGCTGATGATTCATCTCATGTGTGTGGTGTGAGACCAGTGATTGCATTTAGAACTTGCCTTCATACATTAATTTTCCCACTTTCTACCAGTAGTTAGTGTCTTTACTAGCTAGTAATGAGCAATTCCATAGAAGGGGTCATGTACATACTGTGTTGTGTGTTATGTGCAGAGAACTTTGGAGTAGAAAGCTATTTTCATGTATCATAGATTCTTGTGAATCCTTTTTGTTATACTGTGATAATAAGTTGGCCCATAGTGCGATTGTTGAAACTGTCATAAAAATTGAGTATTCCATCAAGAAGTAGTATTTACAACTTGTGATTCTTCTATGTAAAAGATCTATAGTCTCTTGCATATGGTACCTCTAAAGCTTCTCATGCATACACGGCACATATGAGTGATGGGGAAAAAACTAAATGATTAAGAGAAGATTAGTTATATCAGACATTGGTACGGAAAATTAAAGTTGGACTTCCACTTAATTATGAGTGATTACTCTTAGCTTTGGATATTACTATACCTGTTGCAAAGCAAACATGCAAGTAGTTTTGTAAACAATTGTTGAAGAGAGAGTTGGCATTGAGAAATAGATCAAGTTGTGCACCTGGATCCAACAAGCGAAGGAATGGTGAATCATCAAGTTCTAGTATTCTAATGACACTAGCTCTATGTTTAGTCCTCTCTGACCATTCATTCCCTCCTTGTTCATCTTCTTGATCATGTCATAAGATATGATCAAGTATATAGCAATGCCATTTGCTAAGACTATCATGCCATTGCTAGAGTCATGATAGTGTTCACTCGAGACTCTTTTGGAACTCAGAAATATCAAAAGAATTCAAAACATTTTTTATGTATATCATTGTTCTTATTATCTTATCTGGGGTGCATGAATATGGAACCTTAAACCCTAACTGAAACCCTCTCTGGAAGCCCTAAAAATTTGGGAACACTAGAAGGTTCTAGAGACTGTCCATGACTTCCACCCCTTACCTTCCCCCTGCTTGCAAGGTTTCTTTTGTCTTCCTTGTCTGATGGACATCGTGGGTTGCGATTCTGGGTATGCATTCACATGCAAGTTGTTGCTCTGAGATTGTGTGAACATCTTGCTCGGTACAATGTCGCTCACGGCAAGAAGATTGAAGCCATTACTGGATCGCGTGCTGGTGGAGAAGATCGTTGCACCCACCAGAACTGCTGCTGGCATCCTTCTGCCTGAGACTACCACCAAGGTAAGGATCGTTTGTGGTTTTTTCTTTCCATCATGTTGTTGGGTCCTAAAGCCTTCTCCAGTTCCCACTATCAAGATTTGGGTTTGCAGTTTCTACTATCAAGATTTCGTTTGATTTGGTTTCATTGTGATTTTTTGTTTTGTTTTTACACTATGTATGTGCAGTACATTGGCACAATGAACATAGAATGAAGTGCAAAAACAGAGCTCAGTAACCCTAATTTCTGCAGTATGTATGTGCACATGAGTACAATGAATATAGAATCAAGTGCAAAAGCAGAGCTCAGTTTTGTGGAGATGAGGATTATCAGAGTTGACAGAACAGAAATGCAAGAGAATGGGATGTCATCTAGAGAAGGCATAATAAAATTTCAGATGTGATATGTTTTAGTGAAGAGCTTGTTGAGGTTGTGGGTTTTTGTAATGCTCATTTCTGTTCTGATTCTGCTCTGCCAATAAACTTTTCATGAGGCTAATCACTTCTTTCCATACTTGTGTCCGTACTGTGAGGCTATGAAGGTGGTGGAATTCAACACCCTTCTTCTTTCTGTTGTCCAGAAAATCTGCAGTTTAAAATATTCACTTGCCATGTGTTTTCTGGGTGCATTTTGTGGGTGTTTGTAGTTGAATTCAGGAGTGGTGATTGCAACAGGTACTGGTGCTCGGACACAGGATGGGGGCATTATCCCTGTGAGTGTGAAGGAAGGAGACAAGGTCCTTCTTCCAGAGTTTGGTGGAACTCAGATTGTTCTTGGTGACAAAGAGTGAGTCAAACCTGTTCCTTAACTTTTTTCTTCTATGGATTCTTACTGTAAGCCATAGCTGTGCAGCTTTATATGTATATAAAACCTGACCCAACATTTCATTGGTTCCTGTGATGTGATTTGGGGAGTGCGCCATTGTCCCATGCAAAACTCCTTATTAGATGGGAGACTTGTATGAAAGATGGTAGTCATGCTGCAATGTAGACTTATATATGTTTGAGCATGCTAATTGAGCTAGCAAGGTGTGAATTGGCTTGCTCCATCTTGTGAACATATGAGCTCATTCTCATTTTGGATTTTTCTGCAGGTTTTCACTGTACCATAACGACGATCTTCTTGGGATCCTTGAGGAGTAAATGTTCGTTGGATGACATGGGTGATTTTCAGGAGATACAATTTCCCATCTTTAGAAAGCTGTTCAAAGATGTAGCACTAGTGTTTCTCATTTGAGGATTCTGCCACACAATTTGCCCCTCCTTTAACTCAGTCTGCTTGTCAAGCTAAGATTTACTTGTAATGTCCAATCACTTGTTAGGCATGTTTCTGATACACATATGGTCATCATACAGAATCTCTGTTTCACTTCTAAAATAATTGCACATCCAGAAACATGGAGTGAGCTCTTCAGCAGTTTGTCACCAATCACCATCAGATGGCCTGCTGAAATGCAGTGCAAAGGAATGTGAATAGGAGGCTACAGTACAGTCATTTCCTCATAGGTGAAGAAGAATGTCATAGTTATCAGAACGGTCTCACCTGATTTTGGCAATCATGAAATGAATTTCCCCTAGAGAAAAAAGGGCATTCTTTCATCACCTTCCAAAAAAGCCTTCGAATACTAATGAAATTCTGTGCCTGATTCCTGGCCTGGTGCAATGTGTGAGTCTTTTTGGGTCAAGAGTCATTGAGTTGTGAGGATTACAATTGTGGTTGAGTTTTTTGCCAGGCCCGTACCCACATTATTCCCATGATGCCAACATGCTACTCCTAGCCCTCTTTGAAATAATATGATCTCTCCAATGGGAAAAAACTCATATGTTTAAACAGTTGAATTTGATATCCTTCAAGTGGTTGGTTGGGTGACATATATGGACGTATTAAAATGATTTGGTGTTGCTGAGTACCATGTCAAAAACCTTGAAAGCTTCATAGTCTTTGTTTCAGCATCTATGTACCCTTGAAGTTTTTTGGTGCTTAGTGCAGTTCTCACTCCAAACTGCATTAGTTTAATGGTTCGGTTTGAAGAACAAGAGAATGGTTAATTGGATGCCTATTGTGGGTTATGCCACAAACAAATAGGTTGGTATTTGTGAATCATGTTCACCATGTAGTGTGAAATGGGTAGGGGGAGGAGAAAGAGGACATGAAAGTTTAAACACAAGTTGGCCAATATGGAAATGTTGAATGTCACAATGTTACTTGTCTTCCTCCTTCCATGAAAGCTCTTCCTATGCTATCACATTTCATTGTGTGCAGATGTGATTCTATCATAAGCCTTCCACAATCCTTTCACACATGCGGGTGCCTTTCCATCTCTTGAAGCCTTGAAGCTGCACTAGTCTTGCAAGTTCACTCAATGTCCTCAAGTGGAGAAGGGTGCCATATCCAAGTTGCGAGAACTGCATTTCTTTGATTGCAAGGGGCATTAAAGTCTACCACTTTCTCTTGGTGTCTTCTTCACCAACCTTTGGAGGTTGAATCTTTCTCTTAAGCTTTTGTAAGACCAACTTCAAAAGCTCACTGATTTGGAAGAGTATTCTGGTAGCAAAGGAATTTTTGATAACTTAGGAGACACTTGAGTTGTTTCCAGTGGCAAGAACCCCAACTACACAACAAGATGGTGAACAATGCCTTTTTATAAGGTGTTACATGGGGATGATGATGATGCAACTTGTTGAGGAATCCATCAACAAAGCATTCTTGCACAAAGATCATAATGGTGTGACACCAGATAGGGTTGTGTATCATGGAACCTCAAGCACAGAAGCAACAACAAAGAGCCAAATGGAGCATTGTCCTCTTAGGGAATCCATCAGGTGATCTTAAAACTGCATTCCTTTTTGTGTAGGCAAAATCTCCCTTATGGAAAGATTGCCAGCTGGAAGGACTCTGGAAGAATTTCAAAAGCACAAATTGATTCATTGCTGCACCTTGGACTATACATAAAGACAATTATAAAGAAGAGATGGAGGGTGCTTTTTTGAAATATGGGTCCAGTTCCACCTTCTTCCCATGCTTATTGAAGAGGCTTTGAATTGAGGTTATCTGAAGATTTTATTTGCAAGCTGTGAGTTACATGAGCTCAGCTTGAGGTATTGGTGCAAGCAGATCTGAAGTATAATATTTACATTCTTGTGGCGACAAAGCTCATCGACAAGGTCAAGCTTGGTTGGGTCAGTGACTATGCATTCTATCCATTTAAGAACACTTGATTTGCATTCCTTTTGAAGGTGCATTCAGCCCAACTGCATGGTCCCATTTGAACACCACAAATTTGCAACAATCAAGCAACATTATAAGTGGAAAATTTGCTGCAAAAATCAGAGGGAAACAGTGAAGGGTGGTGAGCAAATTTGAAGAAAGATAAAACTCTTGGATGATGATTGAAGGTGAGAATAATGCACTTTGATTCAACAGAAATTCAGGAGGCAAATTTACCTACTGCTGTCTGGCACCTCCAGTACCTTTCCATTTAATTGTTAGAGATCATGGGATTGTCCACATCCTAAAAAAATATTGTTAAGTACAAAAAAATTGCTTTCCTTTTAGACTTTACAATTTTAGACAACTAGGCAGCAAATTGAGGAACCTCACTACAATTGTTGTGAACCTCACTACACACTCTAGAAAGACTTCCTCGGAGCTTGGCCAACTTGTTCATTACTGCCTGTAACACAAGACACCAGCAGCAAACACATAAGCCAGTTCAGTATAATACTCATGTGACCCAAGATCACATAAATGAAAATTGCAAGGTTTCTCTATTCTGAACAGGGTTATTGGGTTTCTTTAAGGAGGTAGCATCTTTTGAAACCCCAATTGACATGTACACAAGGTTCCCAGAATCTGCCAAAAAATCCCACCCTTTAAAGCACTCTAGTGCTACCAAATTTACAAATGGGTTGGGTTGACATACTAGTGAGTGAAGTTTGCTGCATTTGGAGAGGACCTGGTTAAACTCCACACCTACTTCCAAGATGATCATGGTCCAGCCACAACAATGTATTGTCTTCAATCCTTCTTTCAACTCATATATTGACTTCGAACCCATCTACCATGGGTATGAGGGGAATCAACAAACATGAGAATTGAGAATGAGGTCATAGGTTTTATTTTCTTTTGTTTGTGTTCCCCTCTACATTATTGCTTGCTGTAATAATGGAACCTAACCAATGGGCTACATAATTTTTTGAGGAATTTGGCCATCTCTAAGATTAGCCAATGCTGTCAACATGGGCATCAAAACATCCAACCATACTACCTCTATTCGTGCGTTGGCAGATGAAAGTAAATTTATGAAGGGGAGGATTTGTACCATTTGGTTTGACTGAACATCTAGAGGTTTCTCCCTATAGAAGAAACTATACCAGAAGAGGGTCCTTATAGCAAGTAGTATTGTCAACACCGCTAAACTCATATAAATTATAATCATTGTGCCTGGTTATACCCTTATAATCTATACCTGTGCATAAATGACCAGTTAAAACAGATAACACGGTGAGGGCTGCTTGATCTTGGCGATGATTGTATCGGTTCGACCCATCAGGAGCTATACACTGTCTTGTTATGGAACACTCATACCAAGGCCGAATCAAATCATTATATATTGCCACTGTGAAACCTGCACGTGAAGCATCACAATTCTCTTGCTCTCTCAAGTACTGGAAATCTGCTTGGAAATATTTGAGCTCTCCCGGGTGTGTCCAGTCTTTGACTGTGTCTCCAGAACCACAGCATGCAAACCCATTCTTTTTGGTCCAATTCAGTGTGTTCAGTAGTGCTGTAGGTGTCACAATCCGACCCCCACCATCTAACCATAACACAAAGCCCCGCTCGAGTAGTACTGTATGTACAAAGATAGCCTTCCATGCATACTCCCCTGCATTTTTTTTCTGACACAAAGGAAAAATCAGACAAAATAGAAACCAAGGTCCACGGTAATGGGTAGTTAGTTCCGCAGAATAAGTTGTTCCAGGCCAAATGGACTGGGCTTGTTTGACCTCTAGGAAGACCTTGTGAATCAAAAGATAATACTTCCATGATGAATGAAAAGAATTCCCACCCACCTCTGCCACCTTGATCAACATCGAAAAGGTTTGGATTGATGCGCATCCAAACTGGGTACTTGGTGAAATCGGGCTTTCTCACCTCCACATCGATATGGTACACTTCCTTTAATTCCCGAACTTGACAATCAAAATAGTTGGTCTCTGAAGAGTTGAATTCCTCCATAACCCACACCACTAATGAAACGTTGTAATGTTTGGACACAATTGGATTCGATGCTGATTTTCCAACTGATCTCATAAGGAGGAGCCCAACACGTAAATGATTCCTACTAAACCCTGTTACTATAGTGGGTCTCCATGCTGCCATAGGGGGCAATTGTGGTGAAGCAAGAGGATCGGGTTTGTCCAAATCCACTATTTTCAAATTCTCATATTGAAACCCATCTGTCCAATTTGCACATGCTTGCTGAACATATTTCTTTGTCTCACCTACTACGAGAGTTTTGCATCTTGCCTGTAATGTTCAGCACCCCCCCCCCAAAAAAAAATGGACAACAAAATTATGCTAAGAATTTAGCTAACAAAATGCGAATTATCTCAAAACAATTCACAACACCCGCAACAATGAAGATGCCAGTTATCTCAAAACAGTTCATCACACCCCCAACAAAGAAGACACCCATCTCAAAACAGTTCACAAGACCCACAACAATGAAGATGTCAATTGCAAAACAGTTCATCACAATGCCTGCAACAATGATTGCTCAAGTACAGGAGGATTGTTTGAGCAAAGAAATGAGATTCATTATCGGAGCATATAAAAGTCATCACAATTCAACTACACTAAATTTCTTAGTGTGCTATTAGGTATAAGAGTAGGGAGGAAGGGGGGTTGTACCAGCAGGTACCTACCTGTTGCTCAAACTCCTGGGTTAGCAAGCTTTGGCATGTAGCAGAATGGCCAAGAGCATCCCGCACCATGTTACAAACAATTGAGGTATAATCAACTCGCACTAAAACCCCTTGCAAATTTGGTTCCACCAATCCAACTTCACCTTGTATGCCTTGGAGATCAAAAACAGCTTGGAAAAGCCTTCGAAGGATAGAGAATGGTAAAGCGGTTTTTGATGGCTTCGCACTATCATGTCCAATCACAATCACCACACAAACCTCATATGCAGTATCATTATGTGATGCTGCAGCAGCTCCTCCTGCAACAACTGCACTTGTTGTCTCATTTGAATTTCCATTCTGAAGAGGAAGAAGATCAAGGGCTGAATTTGTTGAACATTGAGATTCCGGATTACTGAACTCAAACAATTCTGGATGTCCTTCTCTGCTGTTGCTCATGAGCCCCCGGGGTACAAAGTATTTTCTACTACTTGGTATGCAGCTCAGGAATCCAACAAGAAGTATTACAAGAATCGATACTCGCCATGGTGTGCATAATAAAGACTTCAAGGGTACAAAAGTAGTCTTGAAGAAGAAGCTCATCAGGCAGGGGTGCTGCATCCAGCCACCCATATTGCTATTCTGGTTCATCATCTGTGAAACTTAAATTCCTTGAAAAATCGCTCACAAGTTGATACAAGATTTCTGTTGAAGAATAGATTTCTCAAAGATAAATAATTTTTCTACAACTCCCCAATTGATGGGATTTCGCTGAATCTAAAGCCAAAGTGCACTACTACAAATCATAGCACCCACCACATGTGGGTGGCACCCAAAACCAAAACCCATGTGCCCATAAAAGTACCCCTGAGTCTCCTCTAGAAATTGAAGATCAAAGCTCATAAGTAAAATTTTTTAAAAAAAACTCTTGATCAATCAATCTTCAATCGAGTTCTTCATTAATCTCCATGACTGATTCAAGTTGGAAGATCTCAGCAATTTTTTCTGCACCCATCTTGGGTACATACCTACTACTGCAACAAACCCATCAACAAAAACAAAAACAAAATTGTCATTCAACAGGTATGTATGTCCCTCCCACATACCTGTTGGAGAAGCTTGGAAAAAAAAAACACTTGGGAGCTTCGAGGAGCTTGAAGAAAACATCCATACATACATACATACATACATATCTACCTACACACGCTGCATGGGTTTTTCGATCAATGGGCCTCTCCCCGGAAATTGAGGAAAAAAGTAGGAATTAAAAACACTTTTTTCTCTTCTTTTCTTCCTCACGAATAATATCTGAATTCTATGTGTGCCCCGCATTTGTGAGGTGGTTTTGTGACGCGTTATCAAGAGAGGAAGAACTAGGTAATCAGATTCTTCCGCTGCTGCTTCTTGAGCTTCTTGGTCTTCTTGTTCTTGGTCAGGTTGGTGGCGGTGTAGAAATCGAGAGCGCGCGGCGAAAAGGGGTCTCGTGGGAGTGACGGACGGACGAACGACCGTGCGAGGAGCTAGAGACTATTATCCCATATTGTTTTGTTGTGCTGCGTTTTCCACACCATGTTTTTTGACTCTTTAATCTCTGCTGACCCATGGTCAGTTGCTTGCATAGAAGCTCCCCTCATAGGCCTGTTTTAGACTTGACTTCCAAGGTAAGGATATTATGTTTAAATTCATTACAGAGTATACAATAGCTTAAGGAATTTTGGGAAAAAAGAGGTTTTTGATTCAATGTGGAATGATTGTTTACGAAATGTTGTGAAATAAAGCAAAAAAGAGAATTGAAAAGTTGGGAAAACTTGTCATGTTGTAAGTCAAGCACCTACCCCTAGGCCAAAGATTAATGCTAGAGATTACTTAAGAGTTATGATATCTTGAATGATTTTGGTTTCTTTTAGAGGATTTTTTTGAAGATTATATATTTTTTGCGTGTTGAAATATTTGAATTTTTGTAATTTTTTTTTTGGTTCTTTCGTAGTTAGGATACTATTTAATGTAAATGACAATGCCTTAATGTAACACAGCTCTTGTTTGTTCTTTATTGTAAAAAGATTTTTATAATTAGCCCATTAATTTTATTAATTAGTTCATTAATTTCAAAGATTCTAAGTTGGAAACTAGATTATTCCCCAAATATTTCAAAAGATTCTTTTTTTTGTTTTCACAAAATTTTGGTCTTTGAATTTTTTTTTCACTCAATAGTTTTTACAAGTAATATAATTATGGCAAAGTTTACCAATTTTTTTCACTCTTTAGTGTTTTGAAATATAACCCTATTAGTGGGGGCAAATTGAAAACATGTGGGGTTGAATGATTAATTAATTTTGAAGATTCCATATTGAAAACTAGATTATTCTTGAATATTTCAAAAGATTCTTTATTTGCTTTCACAGAATTTTGCTCTTTGAATTTCTACTATTAAAAAATCAAACATTTCTACAAATACTATAATTAGGACAGCTTCACATTACATCCTAGGGCCCAATTTTATAAGTCCCAAGAGGAGGCCAACAAAATCAGGCTTGCAGAGTTTAGGATTAAACATTATTATCTTTGAGGGAGTGGGGACCATTACCGCAAAAGAAAATAATGAGGACTTGTAAATGAGCCTCTACTGCGAAGGAGTTGGTCCCAATTTGGAGTTTCAGGCCAAATCAGATTGCAGATACACTCAGGACTAAAAAAATCGAACCTTAGTGTGAAGTGAATAATTTATTTTTTGTGCTCGGCTTCCAACTTAGTACCCTATCTCAGAATAAAAGTAGATTTTCAGAAATCTGATAGCACCAAGGCATTGGTACTAGTATGTGTAGCTGGGGTTCAGTGTTGAATAATTCTTGTGATGAGCCAGAATTATTTTTCTTACTGCATTTGTCATTCACGTTCTGGTGTCAAATAATTTGCTAAAGTTTGAGTCCAATGTTAAATAAATCTCAACAAGTTGAATTGGAAATTTATTTCTGTCATACGGGTTACTCGGGTTTGACCCTAAATTCTAATTCATTCTATTCCAAAGACTGAGTGAAAATCTTTCTTAATCGAAGAACTGAGAAAGAATTGACTGTGCTGGAATTCTCAAGAATTTAACTTGGAAGGTGTTTAAGCTAGTATCAGCGGTGTTTAAGCTAGTATCAGCCCCTACTCATTTGAATAGTGAGTGGGACCTTGATTGAGTACTAATAATTAGAGCTTTCCTTAAAGTCACCCTGTTTTCACCCTCTCTTTGGGCCTCCTTTCACACCCTATCCCCTCTTTGAGTCAGGTCCATAAGGTAATGAAAATTTGTTAAATCTGGGTATGAAATGCTGAAACTTAGCATTTAATGCACAAGATTCAAGGTAATTATAGTAGTTGTACAGGTATGAGCAGTGCAAATATCTGTAGCAGCAGTGGAGGCGCTCAGGAAAAAGGAAAGAGGGGGTCCAAACAGGATGAAACTGGTGCATTTCTAAGTTTCACCCCCCTTAATGCTAAGAGGGTTTATGGTTTTAAGGTTCTTTAGGCTACATTTTTGCAGTTTTTTTTTAATCTCACCCGGTTTTGGACCAAACTCAGGGTTCTGGTGCTGTGTTTTCCTGACTTTACCGAAAACTCTATTATACTTTGATTGTTGAAATTATTTATTGAATTAAATGTTTCAGAGAAATTGTGAATTACCAATGGCAAGTACCACACATTATAAGAAGGAAGTTCCATGCATAAGTACATCACAAATTACAATGAATATTCCACAAATTACAACATGAAATCCACAAATTACAAGATGTATGCCCCTCCCCCTGCCCCAACCCTGCCTTATGAAGATTCTATGGTCACCAACGAGTCCTTAGTACAATGGAGCAGGTTCCCTTAGGCTATGGGCCAAGGTCTGCATTATTTCAGAGTAAACCAATGGTACCAATGTGGGTGCTAGTTCACCATGGCTGGTTAATCTGCGCCTCTTATAGTGTGGCTATGTTTAATTCCGTAAATCATAAAGCTAGGGTCAGAGACCCTTGTTTTAGACTTAGGATGGGGATATTCATAATGGATACTATAGTTCGAAGGCAGCTTCAACATATGTTTGTCAAATACTTATTTAAATTTCAAGATACCATATTATCATAAAGTAAAATATTTTAATAGATTAATTCTCTATTTTTCTTCTCAAAAAAAAATTCTATGAAAAAAAATATTGTTTGAAAATTTCAACATGTCTACAAATAATTTAATAGGAGCATCTCCTTATGTACTCCCTCCCTGCCTTCCAGCAGCTGTACCTGGACTGCTTGGATTTTTTAAGGGATTCTGTAAACTTAAGGACCCAATGAAAGTCAGGTACTTCTTGGCTAGAGTGAAACAGGACCCAGCAGGAGCACTCTACAGGATGGATGATGCGTGGATGGGAAACACTTTTTTGATTGTATTCCCAAAACCCATTGCTAACCATGGTGGTTACCTAACCATGGTTCTAACCATTCACATGCATTTTAACTACCTAGTAAACCACCAAGTGCCTTGCCTATGAAACTTACCCAGTTATATTGGTATTGTGAGTGGGAAGTAGGAGTGCATTTCAGAGTCTAAAAAAATTAAGAATCTTAATACCCTAGTCACTTTTCACCAGCCCAACAAAAAATATTAAATATACATCATGTAAGAACTAGAACCGGCCGGTTCTCACAAAAAAATGAAAACCCAAATTGGTAAATGTTGATCTTCTAGCACAAATAACACCTACAAAATCATTCCAACTATTCTAAATGCATTAAGTGTTTTTCCTAAACCACTACTATAATTTGTTGTGTTATAATATTCAAACCTTGACTATGAATTGTTCTCCTTTTCCTATAGATAACCCCTTGTTTTAAGGTTGAATCTAAGGAATATGTTGATGTAGTACACATGTTCAATGGTATTTGTTTGACCATTATTTTCTTCCTTTGGAAGTGTGTTATATGTTATAACAGTTGTACCATAAATTCTAGACTAAAATACAATCCGCATTGCCATATACTCAATCAAATTTATAGTTTCAAATACCTGTTGTTACAATTGCTCTTAAATTTCAAGTAGTTTGTTCCACTATTTGGACCTCTTCTTGGTCAACAAGAAAATCCTCCATTGTAGTTCCTCCCTTCATTTCTTCAAGCACTACTTATTACACCTTTACTACTTCTTCATTTATGCCCACCTGAAACTGGTCCATGTCTGATTATATAAAACTATCTTTTGGAGTTACAAAAGGAGATTCATAAATAAATTGGGGATAGGTTTCACTATATGCCTTGAGTTTCCTTCCATAGTTTACCTCATTTGCTTTATGTTCATCAAGCAACACTGCACTGAGATCCCACTAAACATCAATGTCCAATGCACTTAGTTCCATGGACTTCTATTTAATCTTAAAAATCTAGTATTCTGCATTAGCATGTTGTCATACTCCTAAAGTCGATGCTTGGAAAGGTATGGCTCCATGCTCGTTAGCTTGTCCATATTAATTTGTATATGTTGGGCATCATGCTAAAACAATTGTATCATTCAATTACAAGAAGCTTGAGTTTGTCCCTTGGTAAATAATGTTTTATTCTTCTGATGTACAACAACCTGAATTTCATGTTTGAGTTTTAAAATCTTTACATCATGTTCTTTTATAATGTATTCCCAACTGTTATTATCCCATCACAATGTTAGAGATTGAGGTTCAAATTCATGTGCATGTTTTTTCAAATCTCAATATTGTTGATCCTCCTTTTCTTGATTCTATTTCAATAAATCTCTCTCCTCCCTTATTTTGTCCATAGATTCTAGTTGTTGCTTCACATTATGCTTCTTTTAACTCATCTAAAATAAGTCCATTTCTATCTTGTTTAGTTGTAATTCCTTGGCTTATAACTTCTTTGTTTGAACTTCATTAGTCATGATCTTACATCTTAGGGATTCCAGTTCTTATACTATAGATTCGAGTTTGGTCTCCAATTCCAAATTTTCTACTTCATGTTTATCTCGTTGCAACTTGAGTCCTAATAGCTTAATCATCATTTGTTCCATCTTCTTGTTGTAATGTGCCCCCAAGGGGGACACTAGGGGAAAAAAGTAAAAACTACGTGAGTAAAAATATAGGGTGCAATATATTGGTTATTGGGTAAAAATTATAAATTAATTAGTTAAAAAATAGAGTCATTTTATTCAAAAAATCAATTTAATTATGATATAGGGTATTTAATCATCTGAAATAATGGATTATAATTTATATATGGTGGATTTAATATGTATATATTAGAAAATTAAATAACAATAGGGTGATAAAAATAGGTTGGACAATTATTTAATGCCCCCCACTAAAAATGTTCCTTTGATGCATGTAGATCCCAAACCTTACATTACGTGTCCCCCCCCCCTAGGAATGTGCCAACTGCTAGAACATTCCAATAATCCTCAAATGTTCCTCTAACTTTTGACTTAAAGATCTAGGGGTTTATGGTGTGTGAAAAGTTGAAGTAACTCTTCTAGATCTTTAATAGATGGCACTACACTTGTGGAGATCCCATATTGAGCTCCTTTTTCATAGAAACATGTTGATGATGATGGCACGTCCCCCTATTGTGAAACAAATACAATTTGAAAATGTACCTATTCTTGTGGTGATAGAGATTGTGATCTATGTGCAAGGTTCAATTTCGGAATGGAGATTGTCTCCTCTATTTTTGTTGTGGTTCCATTGGAAACTTAGGTTGTGAAACCAATTATGCATTAGGGCCTGGAACGTAGTTTTCCTACTTGGCATGTAACTTTGCCCTTGGAGTAGGCTTTGGAGACCTTGGTTTCTCTATTTGTTCCTGAGGTTATTGTTGTTTTGGAATAATAAAGGTTGTTAATTTTAGAGTTTGATGTAGAGCTCTTCTCATTTGTCATTTCCTCTTAAAAGCCAAAGGAGTCTCTTCATCTTTCTCTTCATCAAACTCCAATATAGTTTGCTACCTTGTTGTTTGTCTATGCCTTTCCAGTTCTAGATTCATCCTTGGAAATTGGTGATCTATTAAACAGCCTTAAAGGACATTTGTTCTTTGGGAACCTATCGTTTAATTTTGAAGTCGTAGCCTTGGATGTTGATGATTGTTGTGCTTTAGTAAGCTCTAGCATTGTTGGTATTTGTGGATTGTTCTCTAAAAAATATATAGAATCAACACTTCAATTACCAATTCAAAATGGTATACATCTTTTTTGAGATCAATTTTCACCGTACCCCTAAGCATCTTAGTATGAAATGTTGTCCACCTAACCAATTTCTTGTGCAATTGTCTAAACATGGTATCTACCCAATCTATAAATTTGTTATCATCATTGAGGTAACATTCTTGTTGAAATAATAAACTTTATCTCTTTGGTAGATTATTTCAATATGTGAAGGAAAACGAACATCATAGAGTGATTTCATCTCGCTAACACTCCGTTATTCTTTGTTTATGTAAGCTCCAAACAAAGTAATGCCTTGAAGCATAACTTTTATAATTTGTTTGTCTACCTACTTTTGTTATTTCCAACTAGTGTTGGAAATTTTGAACACATATGTGATAACATCTTTATCAACAACTACCTTCTCCCTTATCCAAACATAAATTGTTTGCCAAGTATTGAGAAACTCCACCAATAGATCATGGTGTCGTGTTCTTTAATCAATTTTAAACAAACCTACCAATCCAACCTTGAACGCCCATCTCTTCTTTCCTTCTCCCATCTTCACCCAAGTAGTGATTATTTCTAACTCTTAAGTATATGACCGTTCTATGGGTGTAAATATCAATAGTTATGGTTTTGGTGAAAGTACTAACCTACTATGATGAACCATTCTACTTTTTTTTTAAGGTTTGGACAAAGAAATTGAACAACTAAAGTATGAGGAACCTAGTGTAGAATGTTGTGTAGAAGGAATTATAGATGATAATGGTGTTGGCTTTGTTGATTATTTCAATTTTGGAAGAAAACGTAAGTCATGTTCATCCTCAAAATTTGATAACACCACCATTTCAGGTGTAGCTTGAAGAAAAACATCCCTTGCTCTTGAAATAAATGAAACCACTTTTGAATTTCACTCCTTGTTTTCACCAAATGGTGCAAACTATCCTCAATTTGCCTTTTTAGGTCATAATGTGGATAAGAAAATGGAGCGCAAATTTGAAAAAAGATTTCCTTAAAGTTGTACAAATTACCATTTTTTGGGATGACATACTCATTTTTATTCTTTCCCATACATTTTGTTGCAAAATTGTAGGGGTAACCTTGATAACATTGTCTCTCCATCTTTTTGGTTCAACTTTCAAAGGTATTACTTTTAACAACCTCTTTCCAATGTTGGGTCACCTCATTGCTCTACCAATAAATGTTTACTTATCTTCCATCACTATTACAAATGATGTTTTGTACCTTGTAGGCCCCTCCTTTGTCTTGGGTATTTTTAACACAATGTATTGTACCCTTTTTAGAGTATGAATCTATGTTGCATAATTCAACAACTATAGATTCATTTATGTTACATTTCTTTTTTCATCTTGTCGAATTGCTAAAGCTAGTTATCTTTGTAAACCTTGGGTCACCATGCAATTCATGTTCATCCCCATTTTACTACTCTTCTTGGAAAAAAAAAAGCTATAGATTTAAATATTTACAACAATTTTCTCATATTTGAATCTTGACAACTTCTTAACCAATTCTGAATTTGTAGAACCAAAGAAAACAAAAAATCTAACACAATAACCTTTTTATGTTTATAACAAAAACATTTTAAACAAAAATAATTTGTTAAATCTTGAATTTTCTACCCCAAATTCATTTTCAGGGGTGATCATCAAATGGTAAATATTAATATTTTAACACCAGTTTATTTTTTAATTATGTACTTCCACATGTTATTCGCAAACATTCAAAGTTTATAATAATAACAAACTAAAGAAATCAAAGAATAAACACCAATAACAACAATGTATTCCAAAATCCATATATGCACCAATATTACATATGTAGTAATCTAAAAATAAAATTCAATCCATATGGATCAAAAAACAAAACAAGTAAAACAAAACACAAATGTTGTTCTCCATCAAAATCTTCCCTCTCATGAGCTTCTCCTCAAAAATTATTCTATTTCGTAATGATCATCAACTCATAACTCTTTCAATAGTCCTTCATGATTTCTTTCCATGAATATCAATTCAAAATGTCCACTCAAATGGTCCTAATCACTCAACCCTATGCTACCACTTTATCTTATAGTGACATTACTTTCTATCCACTTTGTCGAATGTTGATAGTACAATTATGCCCTTAATACCTCCAAACACTGGTGCATTCTTATTGAGCATGTTTTATTTTTTTTGCCTTTCCTCCTTCATTTTTTTGACATAGCATCTACACCAAGATTTTGTGTCAATTGGAAAAAAGTTTGTAAAAAAATGTGAAAATTGACAAAAGAACTACCCAAAACCTAAAATTTGTGTGTAAAGGTGGTGAATTTTTTCCCCAAAAAATTTCTTCTATGGCTATTTTCTTTTGAATTTTAAAAAAAATTTCAAGGTCAAATTTTGCCAAAAAAGAACTCTCTTATTGTGTAGTGGTTCATTGACAATTGAATCATAACATGTAACTTTCTAATGGATGGTGCAATATATGGTTGACACTTGGTCACATCATCCATGTGTGACAAAGGAGAAATAGAGGTTGCACAAAACTTTGTGTTTTGATCATAACCATACTGTAACTCATATTTTCACCTTCTTGAATGAGGCCTCTAAGACACTATATTTAACCAAGGAAATAGAAATATCCATAATGTCACCCTATCTTCGCCTTTTCTTTCACCCCATATACCCCTTTTTAGAAGTATCCACAAAGTAAGGAAATTTTATTAAATTTCAATGTGAAATGCTGAAATTTAACATTTAATGCACATGATTTGAAAATAATTATAGTAGTTGTATAGGTAAGAGAAGTGAAAATATATGTAGCAACAGTGGAGGCATTCAAGAAAAAATAAAGATATGATGAAACTTAGTTTACCACCAAATCAATGGAAAAACTAATTTGGGTACTAGTTATTTAATTTTGTAAAATTTGCATTCCCAGTTATGTATTTGATGCCATATTATGTTGAAATTGGTTGTTCTTGTCCCCTAATTGTGTGACTTTATGGATAACTCTAATATTGGTGTCCCTTTCACCCTCTTGAGTGTTAGTGTATGCACAACATTTCTTTTTTCATTTATTTATTTATTTTTTGGTTGATATTTGGTGTTTCCCCCAAGTATCATAGGATGAAAAATGAAAAGAATGGGGCCAAGCCCTTCAAAAGTGAAAATGCCCATCCAAGGGGATGTTTCACATTTACAAAATGGTCTATGTTTTGCAGAAGAAAGTTTCCACTCAATAAGGTGGCCTACTAATGCATGCAATTCTTTTGCCAAAGCTTTACATGGCCAAAAACCAAGAAATGTTAAATTTGGGGCACCGTACTTATACTGGTAGGGTAAAATTACCCATCATCGAACACTTTCCAGTATTTTCCTTGTTCCTTAGACATTTTGAACAATTTTTGTGTTAATGCAAGCATAAACTGAAGGTTTACAAAAGTTTTTTGAGTATCAAAAATAAAGGAGCAACACAGAAAACACAAGAAGAGGATGAATGATTAAAAATAACTCTAGACCCCTTTCTAGTTCTAGCCAATAGAACTAGTTAAAAAAACTTGTTCTTTATAAGTTGTGATAAAATCATTTGTTATGAAAAAAAAAGTGGTGGTGTAATGGTGAAAGATTTGCCCATCAAAGTGAATGTGAGAGAGGTTCAAATCCTCTTACCTTGATTCTATATGCCTTTTAGGTTCCCAGGGGAGTATAAATGGGATAGTTTTCCTAAGAGGAGGTTAGATGGTTAACATAGCTTAGGTTTTTTAAAACCTATGTTAGGTCACCTAGCCTAGACCCCTGGGGTTTTGCATGCAAACTAGGCCACTTAACCTAGGGTGTTTAACATAGGGTTCCTAATTTAGCAGGTGGCTTAGGCTAGGTCCCAAGTGTCATTATTTGACAAAAAGTTGACTTCCATGTGACATTATATAATTGGTCAAAAAAAAAATTCATTATTCTAGATTGCCACATGTCAACTCATAAGTGGTTAATAAAATCTTAAATTCATCCTAGGCTACCACGTGATAGCAAGACATTAATCAAAATAAATTTAAATTATATTTCAAAATTAAAATTTGGCCATTGAAGATGTTATGGAGTCATGGACAACATAGTCATGACATTTACGATTATGTTATTTTTGTGACTAATGATAAATACAATGAAGCCATATGTACCAACTGTTGTGGTGATTCATATATGTGGTTTAGGACTACAATTTTTATAACTTATTAATCATATTTTTCATGTTTTTGTGTAGTGTATAATTAATTGATAACCAAAAAAAAACATTTGTAAAAACACAATTTGAGAAGTGGTTATCCATACCATTGTAGACAATGGAATCCTCAAACAATATTTTCAGGAATTGGTCAAGATATATTTGAATTGCCTTACTTATCGCACGTCAATAAGGAGTGCTACATCACAAACTTCCTAGGAAAAAATAATTATGTAAAAATAATGAGAATTGGTGTATAATGTAATTTGGATCAAATGTCATTTTTGAGGTATTTCAAGAAATGTTAAAATTATATTTTATTATCATAGTACCAACATAAATAAAATTATTTTTTAAAATGATATAAATTTTAAATTTCCTTGAATGGTAGAATTTTACATTTGTGTCATGAAAATTATGGTAAAATGACAAACCATTATTCTTTTCGTCATCATAATCATGGAATTAATTTGTCAAAACCATTGTTCATTATGTTTATATATTCTCAATAAAAAAAAATTTATATCAACAATAGAATAATAAAACAAAAAATACACAACAATGATGTGAAAAAATAAAATAAAATAAATATAATGATTCATTATAATCATATTGAAATTTTGCTTAAGGAAATTTGTGATATAGGTCCATTATTCACATGAAATGATGTGATTTATTTTTGACAAAGGTTTAAGAAAAGCCTTAACATAATAGTATAAATTTTTAAATAAAAAATTGAAAGATATTTTTTGAAGACCTTTTTATTAAAATATTCCAAAAATTAACATTCACGAAGGAGGCAATTGTGGTTCCTTTTATCATGTTTCTACCCGATTGGGAAAATATTTTCTATTCTACATCAAACATGACATCTTCCTCCTCATTTTAAAGTCCTTAAAAAGTCATAACAAATGAACACATTTGGTTCCTTGATTTCATTTCCCAACCATTTATTGACATAATTAGTCCTTATTATCCCATTTCCCTAAACGATAAATACATTGTTACCCTCATGACTCATGGGTAACCTTCATGTAATGTATTTAAGGACATTTAAACAAACATGGAATAATTGGAGTCCACAACATTATTTTGCATTACAATGAACAAAACAATGTATGGTATTCTGTGTATGGAAATCTATAGATTACAAACTATTAGTCCAATGGTTTAATCATGGACAAATTTGCCATGCATAGGTGGTGTGGAATAGGATTTGGTTTTAATAAACCCAATTGAGTCTTCAAATGTAATAATGTTGAAATTGACCCTTCCATTTAGAAGTGTGTCATCAATAATGTTCTTCCCCACATGTACCTATATAACAATCATGTGTAGACCCGATACAACAATGTCCACATGTGCCTTTTCTATTGCCAAAATAAATACATGTGTTTTCACAAGTTCAAGTTTTGTAACATATGCTTCTTGAAATCCAGAGTTGTCTTAAATAACTTTCCAGGATTTAAAGTACATTTCATCTCCATCATTTGCCTATTCAAATCTATAAATATCTCATCTACAAAATTTATAATGTGACCTATCACTATTATAATTCATGGTTCTAAAAGTTATCCAAGGGTGCCCACTGCCATCCACCTAAATAAAAAATTGTTACAAATAGTGAAGAGACTAGGTCATAAATTCAGATAGGAACCCACATAAAATAACCCAAATTTTATACATAAATATTCAATTTGGTAACCTGTGACCAATTCTTCTCCTTTGATAAATCACCAATTTTTTTGGGAAGTTATTAATATCTATATTTCTAACATGTTGGATCATCTAAGAGATATATGTTACATTGAAAAAGTCTTTGAATGATTACTTGAACAGTTGAAATGGAAAAAAAAAAGAAATTGTTATCAACCACACAAAGAAACTGCATCGAAAATCTTAACCCAAGGGCTGACGGAGAGCCCCACTTCCAAGCACCGCAACGGAGTAAGTACTGAGTCCTTGTGACAGTACCCCATATGTATAGGAGAAGGGCATAAGTATAGGCCCTTCCGTGATTTGAGATCTCTGCCTGAAGCTGGTAGACCGAGGGAACATGTCGAAAATCACGGAAGGACCTGTACCCAGGTCTTTTTCCTATGCAAAGCACACCTGGGATTTTTCCACTTTTTAGAAATAGTCACACGCTGGCTGGTACCTTCCGCTCGTTAAAAGATCCCACTATAGCCCGACGAATCTTCTGCTGAAAACAGGTTTCTGCACGCAGGTAAGGGAGCTGAAAATGCAAATGAAAAATCCAGACAGTGCTTTACAGGTAATGCACCTGATCTCACACAAACAATATTAAATTGAAACAACCCCAATGGCCTGACGAGCATGTTGTGATGCATTTTCCTAAGTGTTCCTGAAATCAGTGGACCTGAAATTTCCTCATACACAAAACAAGTCTTTCAAGCTTTTCATGACACTCTCTAGATCAGTGCCATACGCTTTATTAGAATTTGCTAATAATACCTGCTTACCATGCAAGTTTGACAAATGAATACCGATTTTGGTACAGAACCTTGGTTTTCAAAATTTTCAAACATGCAAGAAATCACCTTTCTAACCATTGGTTCTTTCACAAAAACTGCTAATTCTTTGATGTTCGCAAAAACCAACAGTTCTCCGAATTTTTTTCTCAAAACACTGAAACCGACGGTTCTTTGACTGAAAATTTTGTAAGAACCGGAACCCTCGGTTATTTGAAAATCAAATAACTACAGAACACTGGAAAGTTCCTAGTGCACAAAAAAGTCTTTCAGGCTTTTCATGACACTGTCTAGATATACTGTTCGCAAGATGCGGTTTGCTTGTCCCACACGACAATCGGTAAGCATTCCTTGTTTCACTGGCTGACGCGATGCCAAAATTTGTCTGATGATATTTTCTCCGATGTCCAGGACGATCGGTAAATTTCCTTGTTTTGACAAAGTCAGTGATGGCAGACTTAAATCTCTGAAGAAATTTAAGTCTTGTTGCCATATTATATTAGTTTTTCTGAATTCGGAGTAATTTCGTACTCTCTCTCTCAAGCCAACCCCCCTGCGTTACCCTCAAACAAGGATGGAACTAATTCCTCTTTGCCATTTCTGATCTTTTTCTTTCTACAAACCTAAGGCTTGTTGATGTCTCCAATGTCTGTCGCAATCTTTGGTGCCTGGTTTGCCTTTACATGCTTCTGTCTTTAGTGTTCCTGAAGTTTGGATGCGTTTCCTAAACTAGGACTTCATATGAATTTTCCCCTCTTCTGATTTTGCCCGAGGTCAGGAGGAGCAGGAGAGCAAGTGGCTGCAACAAGGCAGATCGTTCCAGACTGTCATGTGTCATTGCATATCTCTTCGTATTTCTATGTTGTCTAATGATTTGCAGGGGGTGAAGCTTTTGTGAATACAACAAGCCTTTGTACACAATATTTCAACAGGCAGGCAGGCAGGTTGCAGACGACCTGGGTCTTGTTGAAGAAGCAGACGAAGAAGAAGAAGAGTACTATCGAGTCACACCTCTACTAAGTCATTCAAGCGGTGATCGACTCCAGTTGTTGTTCGCTCATCGTGCAACATAGGCCAACACTTTTCTACATCTGACAAGACTGAAAAATGGTGAGTACTTCCAAAGCCTCACAATTCTACGATTGTAGGGAAAGTCAATTGAGACAGTTTTTTTTTCCTGCAAAGTATCATATTCCTCTCTCTTTACATCAATCAGATTCTAGTTTGCAAGCTTCGTGAACATGGGGATAGGCTGTATGATGGCATTCAGGACGTGTTCTCATGTGCGACTAGCAATGAGTACTCAAGCCATTAGAATCTATGAATTGTTAGACATATATCACACCACAAATGATTTTGAGGCTGGATAATGGCTCTTTTTAGGTTAAATTACAAAAATGTCTCATCCAGCCAATGTTATTGTTGTCATCAATCACTTGTCCTTTCATTGTCCTAATTTAACATAATTGTCAATTATCCTTTTCACTGTCCATAATATTGCACAATCATCTCTTGGACCATTTTCAAAATTTAGCATAATTAGCATATAGATAAATTTTGCCCATCCCCTAATACATAGTAGAATATATATTGATAAAACTTGGTAGACATATCATCAAATAGATGTGGTATTCATCAATGTGATTGTTACATTGTGTTGACCGACTGTCTTGTTTTCCACTTGCAGGCAATCACACCAGTGCATGATCTAAACCCGCACTGCACTTCAACAAACCCCAATTTGGTCGTCATTTTTTTCCATGGCATAGGCTATGGAAATAATGATGAATGGAAGAAAACATGGACATCTACAACCAGTGGTGGGAATGTATGTTGGCCAGAGGAGTGGTTGCCTGCAGACTTGGCAACTCAAAATGGTAACAATGTTCGGGTTCTCTCTCTTTCATACGATTCTGCCCTTCTGGGTACCAATGAGCATGTGACCGACATTGGGAAAAACCTCGTCCAGAGTTTGGTGTCAAAACGGTAAGGCCATCTGAACTTAGCTATCATTTGTGTACAAAGACATAGTCTTGCTCTGAAACCAATGCAGGATAAGCACTTCTTTTAGATCTCAAGTGGCCTCTCATGTATGCGTATCCACTCTTTGCATTTGTTTATTTGTACTGTCAATCTTGAAACATGAAGTGGGGTGGCATGGATACCATTATAGTTGATGTTCAAGACATTAAAGCAAAGTTTAGTTTGAAACAAGATAGGGCCGATTTCTTTTGATGAAAAAGCTCTAGAAACTTGTTTTCCAGATCACATTAAAGAAGGCTAAACCTCTTAGTTACATATAATGAAGTACTCAGAGAAATTACCTAGAATGTGGAGGGCACCTTATATCCATGAATATCCTTCCTAGGGCCCTCATTTTGAGAATGTCCCCACCTTGGAGCTTTGCCCTACCCTTGGAGTACGTTCAAATATAACAAATACGAGTTCAAAGTGGGCACATATTCAAAAATTGTCAATGTTTCCATGGAATATAATTAGTGATCTCCCCCTACCAATGTTTCTAGGATTTGATAAACTTTTACAAGGAAACTTATGTTCAAAAGATATTGATTGGGCCATGTTTCATACTAGAAGGGCCCATATGTCTCAGATATGCTGGACATACTTCCCAAATGAAAACTTGTGAAACAAA
>Ga0209611_10001332_pt1 | contig 41578 bp, 32 predicted proteins | sample S1TSphgellanicum_3_FD_187693 | JGI IMG/M metagenome (GOLD analysis project Ga0209611, IMG submission 187693) | Host-associated microbial communities from peat moss isolated from Minnesota, USA - S1T2_Fc - Sphagnum magellanicum MG (SPAdes) (version 2) | ecosystem: Host-associated > Plants > Peat... | reverse complement strand
CTGATCTTCTGACAAATCTCACCCCACCGTGTTTCCTCCTTGGGGTTCTTCATGATTCGCTCTTCAAATCCACCTCCGGAGTCATCGATCTCCATCCGCTGAATCTGCAGCAGCACAGATTCCTCGGTTGCAATTGTTGCTTCTGGTAGACTCTGCATACGTCGCTCCTCATCATCAGCCCATTGGATCCAGTCGGCGTAGTCATCAGCATCAGTAAGCTCCTCCCTCATAAGATCGTCCGCATTAGTCTGCATTGTCAGTTGCAGAATCTGTTGGGGTCCCTCCTTCTTGACCAATTCCTCAAATTCGGTATCCCCAAACTCGGATGCATCCTCATCATGATCCAACAACTGAGTCGATTCTTTTGAGCTTTCGTTTGAATTAAAGTCAGACTCAGATTCCAGCTCAGCTAATAGCTCACAAGTGTCCTATCAAGATGAGTAGGACGCTTCGCCCATTACTTCCAAATTCCCAGACGCATGTCTCCTAGTACAATCGTCTTTGTGGTCACTAGTGGCTGAGTCCGATCTCTGCATTGAATTCACCACGGTGAGTGGCAGCACTTCCACATCAGCCCCAAGACCTCTCCTGACTTGGATCAGTCCCTGTTCAACGTCTACAATCGCGCCAATTTTGATCAGCAGATCAAGCCCAAGTAAAACATCATAGCTATCGGTATCTACAACCATGAAAGTCATCCGCATTGCACTCCTCCAACTTTTATTGGCACCTCCTCAATTCGGTCGAGTGCCTGGGTAATGGCACCTGAGGCCGTCTGGTATGCTTCCGATCCAGACACTAAATGCATTAGACCCAACTCCCGAACTACTGCAGTTGCCATGACTGACATGGATGCTCCAGTATCCACCAGTCCTTCAATTAAACACTGGTTTACTTCCACCGAAAGGTGGAGTGTTTTGCTCCTATGCGTCTTGTTGATGCACAGACGTCTAAGTGCTGGGACAGCAGAAACCATCGACACTTGAGTGTTTGTAGCCTCCGTATCTTTCTTCCTTCGAGCTACCTTTACAAGATTCTCCAGGTGCTCCAACTCCCCTGGTATCATCATCACTGTCTCCATCGACGTCAGTGATACCTTTTCTTTGACAAAATGGGAAAGAATATTTGATTTGACAGACTCTTCCCGATTCGCTCCTGCTCTCTCAATTGTGGCATCAGCTGTTAGTCTAGATGCTGTTGGCGTCATTTCCACAGGCATTCTTCTTCTTGGTACCCGAGTGTAGGAGAACAAGTTCTCACTCCCACACAGCTTGTTAAGCTGCTGCAGGGTCGCTTCCTCATCATCCAACATTACCTCCAAGAAGTTAGCCGATCCGGGGTGCGTCTTCCCATCCCTTGGTTTCTTCCAGCATCTGTCCTCCGAATGCCCTAATCCTGCACAGAAGGAACACTTCACACCACAATTCTCTGTCCTATGCGGCATCCCACATTTGGCACATTTGGGCCGGGGTTCATTAAGCTTCGGACATGCTATGGCAGTGTGGTCTCCTCCTCTACAAATTTGGCATACTGCAGACATGTCGGAAGAGGATGATGTGACATGTTTGGACACATTCCCCTTCATGAAATTGATCAGCGTATCATTGAAAGCATTAACTTACTTCTCCATCATTGTCTCAGCAACTCCCTCCTCCTGTTCTTCTTTCAAAGGTTCGAATGGAGTTTTGCCGAGCTCACCCAGCACCCTCTCAAGTTCTGTGGCAGCACCCACCATCTCATCTATGTCAGTGTATGTCCTAACAACACATATCTTCCTAATTTCTGGTCTCAGCTTACCCAGAAATCGCCTCCTTTGTTCAACATCGGGAATTTTCCCCCGCTAAAACAACTTATCCAATCGCTCAAAATATCTCTGCACCCGCTCCTTGGGTTCTTGTTTGATGACATCGAGCTTCATTCGAATGTCATCAGTGTCCGCATGGCCGTACTTCTGCAAAATCAGTGTTCTCAACTCAAGCCAGTCGGCCGGCGCCAGCTGTAGCTTTCGGAACCACTCCCGGGCTCTGCCTCTCAAATTGAGCTTGGCAATCTTAAAAAGTTTGTCCGCGTTGAGGTTGCGCACCTCTGCCGCCATACTGAGCCGTTCAGCCCAATCGCTAACATCCTCATGATCGCGCCCCCAAAACAATTCGTCCATGCCCTGTGGACTAGTCATCCTGAAGATGCGTAATTAGGACAGAGAAAATAACAAAATTGCTTACAAACACAAAGCCCTTCAGACAAAATGTATGAACTCAACAATTGCTCATCGCTTGCAGTTCAACTCGGATTACAAAAACATAGACGATGTACTACACATTGAACTCTGACCGAGTTCCTTCATACACAGGTCTTAGAGGTTCAAAGTTTGATGGGAGGGCAGAGAAACATTGCTCATCCGTCGACTGTTGTTGAAATCGCCATTGTCCTTCTTGTCCTAACCATACCCTCCAGCTAATCAGGCGAGATCTGGATCGGCTATGCTCCACCCGAAGCAGGCGATCTCCCTCCTGAAACAAATCTTCTACTCCATGTATGTACAGCCTCACAAAATGGTTCGGCGACACTTCCGATCTAGGAATCCATATGTCCCCCAGCCTTGGGACACCGCATTGCCTTTCTGCAAATTCAGGAGCGACCCTACGCAAGGTAGGAGGTGAAGTAGAAGTTGTCCTGAAGTTCTGAGGCCCATGCCCACCCCCTTGCGCCATCTGTCACTCTCACCCAGACCCGTGCACTGGTGTAGAATCCACTATGGGACACTTCCACAACGATGTCCCCTACCCGAGCTTGGTCAGGATTTATACCTACAATTCTAACTATACCAAAACCCAGAAATCGTAAGATCACGGCTCCCCTTTGTGGCCCGTTCTGAATGGTCCAAAGATCGAACCTATGAACCAAGTTCAGTTCACGATTTTCCTGAGTCAAGAGCTTCTCAGGAATCTCTTCTCCACTAGACGAAGACATTATTCTCACGTCTCATATTACCTCGATTGTCACAAGCTCTATACTGGCCAGAACTACGCAACCTACGCTCTGATACCAAAGAAGAGGGTCCTATGAAAACAGACAGCGCATACGCTATCTGATGTGAACCTTGGTGTAGATCGATCTCACATCAATTGACAACTCAACATCTCCAAGACTCAAACTGGCTTCCTGCTCTCCCTGATCCTTTAACGATTCAAAGATTGACCGACACAACGACGCAACAATTCAACAACACACACTTTCAATCATGCATCTCTACACTGATACAATTCCAAGGAAATTCTTCATTCTTATTCACAGAATATGTACATCCTCGAGAGCTCAAACAATTCTGGCCATTAGAAGTTCCCACCAAAAAGAAGAGGGTCCTGATGGTGCCTCAACATATTGTTTTTCATTCTCCTGATTCCTCTCATTTAGTTTCAGCAACAAAAGCTCAACTACACATCAGACACAGCGGAAAAATCTCCAGCATAGCTAAGCTCTTCCCTCCTGTCTCACCACTATCCGCTGCCTAATTCTAAAAAAAAACTCCAACTATCCTTTTCAAACGGCCCTCCTGATCTTTTCTGCCGATTTCCGTTGGCTCCTTCCAGAAGCTTCTCCAATTCTCCAATGCCGCCTCCCTCACGCTCCAAGCCACCATTCTCCATAATTGCATTGCCGACCTCAGTCATAATTTGGAGCCGCCATTCAAGCTCCATACCCATTCAGTGCAGCCGTCATGCAAAATCCCTCAATACAACTCCTCCCCCCAATCCAGCAAAGCTTCTCATGTAAAAGCAGTCGTCATAGAAACCAACGGTTTAATTAACAAACGACCTAACTTCCCTGATCAGTGACATCTAGGAGTCTGATGTAACCTAATTTCGGGTTACAACATGACCCTTCTAATTGGAAATAATCCTTTTATTTTATACAAGTAACCTAATGAAGTTATGGTTTTGGTAGTAAGAACTTTGGGTATTTATAGGATATATATGCAATCTTTGTGCACATATAGGCAAGTAAAGGGTTGTTTTCAAATAAAGGTACTTCAATATGGCCAAAAATGTTTGCAATCTTGCATTGTTAATTGAGAGAATTTGATTTGTCATTTCTACGAAGACAAACCCATCAAGCATTGTTTTCCTTAGAAAAAAAATATCACAATGGAGATGGTAGAAGAGGATCATTTCAATTAACATACAATTGAGCAATATAGAACTAATCCACACATGCTACCTTGTATCTCCATTTCAATACAACATGACACAATTGTAAAAAAAATTCCTATCCACAACATCTCATCCTTTGGACCGTTTATAAGGAGGGACTAGATGTATATTTCATTAAGAAAATAATACCTTGGTTGGGGTTAATATTTACTCACACTTGTAATGATCAAAGTGGGATTGTCTTTAGTGCTATTGTGAAATACACTATGACCTAGCAAAAGAGGGAAAAAAAAACCTTATCAAATATTCAAATGGATTTGCTTATTGGCCAAACATAATGAGAAGGAAGGAAAAATGAGGAGATATAAGTAAAAGCTTAAGGTAAAAAAAACATGAATAAAAGATAAAAACAAAATAATCAACTTGCATAATTTTATCAAATGCACCTCTCACAATCTACCAATGTATCCAAAGGGTACATCATCCCTTCAAGATAGTTCACAAGAAAGCCAAGGAGGAATGAATGAGACAAACATGCAATCATTCAATTATATCAACTAGCATCCAATTGCAAGTAGATGAAATTTTGAATTTTTTTCATTTAAAAATTAATGGCATAATAAATGTACTTGTGAACTTAATATTATAATCAAAATATATTCAAATTTTAATGTAAAATTAAGAAAAAAAATTCAATCAATTTCAAACCTAATTGTTACTTATTGTTATTATATTAAAATTCCTCAAAATTTTGCATTTAATTTACCCTAAACTTAGTGGAGGCCTTAATATTTTCATAATTAGACTTTAATTTTTTTGGAATATATTTTTTTGTGTTAATGTTGAAATTTGTCAAATTTAAAACTTAAATGTTGAACATACATATTTATTGGTCTATTATTTCATCCTTAAACCCCCCATCAAAGCTCCTAATGGTTATTTAAGATGTGGATTCCCCATACATTCCAATATGGTTTCCAAGTTGTTTTAGGTGTTCACACACCAAACACCACTAAACCCATGTGCCTTGTCCCATGCATAGACTCTTTATGTGTTCAAGTTGTTTTTCACTTCTCCACCCAAATTGGTTATCTTTCATTGGAAATTGTCACTTTTCTTTGATTGAAATTGTTATCTTCTTTGTTGACACAATTGAACAAGCTTTTTCTTTTGCTCAAGTTTTAATATTTTTATGACACAAAACCTAAAGCTTAGTTAAATGGAACAATGGAATATTGATCTTTATATTACTCGCTTCTAGTAAAAATGATCAAAATGAAGAGTTCTTTTACAATATTTTGAAGGTTTAGATGCAAAATGATGGCAAAGGGGTCATTCATAAAAACACAATGGAATTTGTTAATGTGGAAAGAGACATGCAAGTTGGACATGACACATTTTTCATGATTACTTCTTCATAGAACTAATGTATGATGGGATGTTATTTAAACAATGTTATAAATGAGAAAACATTTCTTTTTTACAATCATGAATATGATTATCAATTATGATGCATATTTTATTTAGAAGAAAGATTTTGCCCATGTTTTAGAATTGTCAAAAATGCACCCATTATAGCATTGAAAATGTTTAAATATGGAACATGTGTCAATACAACTAATGAATATTGTTGGTACATAAGGTGAAAACAATGCAATGGAGGTTATGACACATTTTGTATGTGCAAGGAAATTTTTTATCACAACCACATAATTGAAACAACCTACCAAGATAGACATTTTGAAGTTGTTTAACATCAACAAATAGCAACAATTTTCTAGTATCTTTGCCTTTGTTGATTGCATGCATTGGAGATGGAAAATTGTTTAGTAAAATGGCAAGATGACTTCCAAGTCAAGGACAAGAATAGAAACATCATACTTGAAACCATTATTCATTAGTCACTTTGGATTTGGCATGTTTTAGGTGAAAGCATGATTGAATGTATCAAATTACTATCCTAAATGGCAATTTTCGATATTCTTAAGTAACAAAACATTCAATGTCAAGATAATATAAAATTTAATGGAATTTGAAAGATAGAATCACAATCTACATGAAAAAAACATTTTAATTCTAGAAGGTTTGAGATTTGGATACTATCACATTGTATGTTGATTGTAATTTGGCCATAATAGGAATGTCCCAACGAATAGCTTAACACAACATATGGTATTAGTTCTTGCAAACTTTGATGTTTTGAAAAAATGAAAACATTGTAACTAAAACATCCATATGTATATAAACATGTAAAAGTTGGAGTTTTGTGATATCATAGTTATTGGGATAATTCACTAAAAATCAAGCTTTTAAAAAACAAATCCATACATTACAAGGAGTACATTAAAAATCAATATTTTGAATTAGATGTTTGATTTGACAAATTGTTCCTACATCTATCCTTGGTTGCATCATGTTGTTGGATTTTTGAAATTTTCAAATCAATTATTTGAAATGAATATTTTCAATTTCAAAACATAATGTGCTAATTTTTTCAAAAAAATTGTGTTCCTTTGACACACACAAAATTGATCAAAATTTCACATGCATTAGGTCATGATATAAAAAAATTATGTGCAAAAACTTAGCTTTGGATTATTAAAAAACACATGCATAAATACAAAAGGTAATATACTAACTTCAAAAACTTCAAATGAACTTGGTTGAAAGCTCCAAATTGACTATTCATTTAGGTTAATCAATGCAAATATCATTATAAATTCATGTGTCAACATGGTATTAAGGAGCTTAAACCCTAGGTACCACATGCTTTTAACATCTTAAACATTCAATTTGAAAGCAAAGTTACATTGGCATTGGGGCCCTTTTAGTTTTGCAATTATGTCCAAATATCATATATAGACAATCATGTTTTCACCCTTTCTTTAGTCATTTAGGATCTAATGAATACTCAACAATGATATCTTGATGTGTTGACAAGTCTCCATTGACATGTACATGTAACATGTTGTTGGGTGAAGGAGATGGTATATTGACTATCATAGTGAGTGGTTCCACATACCCTAAATATTAAATCTATTTGTAAATGGCATCTACTCATGTTGAAGATATTTTCTTTGGACACAATCCTACAAATGAGAAATTACAACATTTGCAATGATCTAAGAATTTGCAAAAAAAGATGGAAAATGATGTTTTGAAGCATGTGATCAAAACTTAGAATCGTCCCAAACCTTTGCAAGTAATGGGACATGCGAACAATGGACATAACGTATGCTTGTGTCATGCTAAACAACATGATAATTGAAGATGAAACAAGATCCAATTTAGAGGCTTTATTTGAGGTTTACCAAGCAACTCAAATGAAAAGGTGTTTGACTTTTCAAAAATTGAATGAACTAAAATATACTCAAAGCTATTTCAATTTGAGAGCAAATTTGGTAGACCTTTTGGTCCAATAAAGGAAACACTTACATTGAAACTAATGTGAGTTTGATCTATTTGCCCAAATGTGAACTCATTACCCAACTAATTGAATTTGATTTTTGAACTTTTATTGAAGTTTTAGCAATCACAAAGATATTCAAAATTCAATATCTCCAATTCACCTTAGGTCTAAAAATTACAAAATCACCTCGATAAAATCCTATTAATTGAACATCTTCTAATAATACCAAAAGTGCACCCCAATTTTTATTTTATTTTTTAGTTTATTGAGTTTTCAATGAAATGCTTTTGTTCCATGTTCAATAATTCTTACACCATAGGTCTAATCATGATGAAATTACCTTAATGCACACCCCTATTCATCAAGGGCTTTCCAATGGTACTAAGAGTGTGGTAGGAAACATGACATTATTTTGGAGATTTCAACGCAATAAATGAAACAAAACAAACTGCTTCAATGTATAAATAATATGTCCTTGTGTCGTTGGCCCAAATGTGAACTCATAGCCCAACTAATTGAATTTTGATTGAATTTCAAATGATAAAGATGATTTGAAACTTAGTATTTCCTACAACCTAGGTGTACAAAGTACAAAATCATTTCCATCAAATCCTACCATTGAACACTTTTCAACAATACTTATGACCAAAGTGTTTCAATTTCTTAAACATTTTAGTATTGATTTTATTGGATTTTCAATGAAAACATTATTTGATATTCAGTAATCATAACACGTTAGGTCTAACAAATTTACAAAACCACCTCCATTCACCTTATTTGTTAAGGACTTTCCAATAGTACGTAGTGTTTGGCAAGGGCACTATGGTTCAAAAGATTTCAATGAGATAAACAAAAAAAATTAATAAAGAAATTAGGTTTTAAAAAAAATTGGCATGTGTTGTTAACCCCAATATGAGGTTGTTTTGCAATCAATTTCTCCTTCCAAATGATTATTAGAAATCAACATCTTTTGCACCTTTGGTTTATAAATTATGAAGTTATCTCTAATAAGTCCCATTCATCAAAGGCTTTTTGACATTACCAAGAGCACATTCCAATTTCCCTACATTTTTTATTTTTTATTTTGTCATATTTTATTTGAATTTTTTTTTCAATATTCAATAACTCTCATATTGTGGGTCTAAGCCTTATAAAATTACCTTAAGTGCAACCATGTTATTCATCACTTGGGCTTTCCAATGCTACTAAATGCATGACAAAGGGTGTCATGGTTTAAGCAACTCAGCATTACAAACAAAACAAAGCAAACAAAAGTTTCCTTCCTTAATAAACAAATTTCAAATCTAAAATAGTTATGACATGTGTAATTCAAAATTTGGAGTTTCTTATGATGTTATGAAGTTCAAAATTGAAATTTGAGGTTTATTTTTATGTTATGAATTGTGAAATTCAGATAAAAGTTTTCTTTGACATTATGTTTAATTTAAAATTGCAATGTGATGTTTTTATTTACATTACAAAGTTGAAATTGAAATTTGATGTTTGAAATTATGAAGTCTAAAATTGAAATTGAAATTGAAGTTTGTTTTGATGTTATGGAAGTTTGAAACTGAAATTTAAGTTGTGAATCAAAGATTAACATCAAGCATGAATCGAATTATCATTGAAATAAAAAGTTTGGACTCAAATTGAATGAATTACACTCATTTATTCAAAATCCATTGTCAATTGCTTGTGAAGGTTTTATAATAATTCAAGTGTTGGAATGGGTGTGTATGTTAATGGATCCAAATTGGGCTAAAATGCAAGCCATGTTTCAATGATTCCAATGTGGGATTGGGTTTCATTCTCAACTTAAAGGTACCACCAATGTTCCATTGAATTCTATAAATCATGTTTTCAACCTTTAACATGATCTAATGTATTTAGGATTGGGGCACCAAAAAGGAATGACATATTTTTGAAAAATTGCCAAAGACAACTTTGGATTTTCATTTATTTCACATTATTATTGTTGTAGTGGAATGTTGTATGCCAATAAATAAAACGATGTTTTGTTAAAGTAATAAAAAATATTTAAAATAATTTGGATACTATGTAAATGTCATTTTGAATCCTTTAAAATAACAATATCAAGTGTTTAAACTACATTTTTTAAAAAATAATCAAAACGATAAAATCATACAATTGATTTCAATTTGTTTGTACAACAAAAACATGTCCCCTTCTATGAAAGTACATGTTCATTGGGTGAACTTCATAAAAAATCAAATCATACAAAAATTTCAAAGTTTTGAAATTTTGAAGGAAAGGGCTACAAGGCAAAGACTCATTTTTTTAACCATTTGGCAAAAAGTCTACGTTCAATGGGTTCAAAAAGTCTAGCTTTAGGTGTAAGTCACATGTGTAGGAAATAATTTTGCCAAAAAACATGTTTGGTTATCCATTGAAACTCAATTTCAAATTTTTTACGATCTTTTTGCGTTTCTTGCTATTAACCAAAATATTGATACACAATTATGTATGCATGTGGAAAATCACCATCATCACATGAATTATTTTAAATTGGACTATTCAATTTTTCTCACTTAAATTTGTTTCAAATAAATGTTATTTGCAAAAAGTAGCCTCACAAAAGTCCTGGAATATTTTTTTCTTTTTTAAACCTTAACCTTGTACAGACCCTAGAGCCCATTCAACTCCTTTGCATGCTTAAATGCCAAATATTCCTTCACAACTATTAAAAACTTTTCATTTATGCCTTCAAATAACATGTTTGTCAAAAAAAACAATTTGATAGTTTTCAAGGTTGCCATTACTGTATTGATAATGACCTTTATTTAAACCATTGTTGTGCCTTCTTCTACTTTTGTTGTGCATTGTTTTTTAAAATTACTCATTGGTTTTTTAGCCTTATCAAATGTTTCATGTTAAAGTGTGTTCATTCAAGATTTGGGCATGGTTTTTAGGAATAAACATTCCAAGACTTTTTTTCCACTATCAAAAATAAAATATATAAGGTCCAATCACACTAAAAGGAGCCACTTACATTATTTAATTCAAGGACTACATGGAAATTTCTTGGAATCCTTTTGATTTTTTCATAGAATGGAATTTTTGAATGAATTTTTTGCAACTTGTTATGAAATATGATTAGAGTTTCCCTAACACATCACATGTTATCTTTCAATATTTTTGAATAAATGTGAATTTGTAAAAATGTGATATTTTTTTTTTAAAAAATGATTATAATTTCAAATCATGCAAAAATATGCTATTATTTTACAATTTAGTTTCTTGTATTATAAGCTACAACTTTGTTTTCTATGTCATGTACATTACACCCCATTTACATGTGGTAAAAAACATTTAAAAATTTTGGATTTTAAAAAACGTTTCAAATTTCCAAAATTTTCAAAGTTCACATATTGTGAGTGTTTTTTGAGTTTGGGTTGTAGTTTGTAAGTTATCATCATCTCAATTTTTTCACCATAATTTTTTTTAAATTAAAATTTATAAAACTTAATCCTTTGGAATTAATTATCATTTTATGATACAATTATTATTCTAGTTGAAAATTCCTTTACTAAAAGTTTAAACTAATTGAATTGATTGAATTTTAATTTGAATTCATGACATTTATATTAATCATTAACACAACTCCCCATGATTACCACAATTTTCAAATGGGAATGCATAAATATATTTTAAAATTTTGATATTTTTCATTAGGATTTTATATATGGTTTTTGGATCCTTTTGTTGTGATCATACATTACACGAAATAAATTTAAACCCAAAATCAATAGTTTGGAAATCAAAATAATTTGTAAGGTCTAGTGGTGATATTTTTTCACATGTGTACATTGTTGTGGATCAATATTTGTGGTTCAAAACCAAAAACGAAAAAATGTTTAAATAAGATTTAATGGATAACATGATATGTCCTTTTGCATAATTTTTTGTACACATGTGACCTACACTTGAGACTACAAATAACAAGCCTAATGAATATAAAAATCAACTAAATGGCCAAAAAAGAAATCATTTTTTTATAACATCAAAAAATGATCTATGTAGCCTTCAAAATCTTCATACAATTTGTAATATAATCAATTGCATTCAATGAACATTGCTAACATAGATGTAAACATTGTTTATCCATAATTTTTTTTCAAAATTATTTGCATTACTTGAGTCATTTCTTTTATCATTATTCCAAAAGTGGGGTGTAGTTCATTAGTTTAAATTATTTACATTAGTTGTTTTTAAATATTATACTTTAAGATATTCCACCTTTAGTTATTTTTATTATTCTAGGATATGATTGGTTATTCTGCCCTAAAATATTGTAAGTTATACCATATATTATTTTAAATTATTTTTCTTCAGTATATACCTTAACATTACAAGAAATCTTGTCTTGTATTATACAACCATTTAATTTGTGATTATATATGACTAATTATCATTTGCAACTACGTTTTATCATTTTTACAACTTTTCTTTTCTTTCTTTCCAATCTATTACAACTATTACAATTATGTTGCAACTAATTCATAATTACTAAGTTTTTTATCCTTCCATGTTGACCAATTTTTTTGGCTTTTCATCCAAGAAGAGGTTTCTATATCAAATTAGTTCCAAAAGTGGTTAGGTTTTGTCAAGGTTTAGATAACTTTTAGTTTAATCAGTGTTAAGCCAAATTTTTATTTTACTAATGTTTTGCCAACCTTTAACGTAAATTTAAGGATAAATGCCATGTGGGCCTAACCTAGTTGTGACATAGGTTACTTTAATTAATAAGTGAGGTTAGTTAATAGGTAATAAGTTAAATTAATGTGTAGTAGGTTAGGTATTAATTGGTAAATACTACTTTAATAAGTTAATTATATATATATATACCTATGTTATTTATGTTAGTAGGTTAATAAGGTAGGTCAATAAGTTAAGTGGGTACATAGGTATTTAGGTAGAGAGGTAGGTAGGTAAATAAGGCCTAGGTATGTAGGAGGTTCTTATTTTAATTTAAGATTAAATGTTTTATTGTGCACATTTAATTATATAGTTTGCAACATTGGAAAAGAGGACAAAATATATGAGATAAAGTTTTATAGTTGTAAATTAGTTTACTATTAGGTTGTCACTATAAAATTTATCCCATATTTTTCTCCTCCATTTTTATCTTGTAAACCATATAAGTAGGTGCATTTGAAACATTGAAAATAAACAAACAACTTTAGAAAAAAATACCATTTGGAATAAGCCAATAAAAAGGCTTGAGGTCCCTTAAAGGTTAAATAAAAAATTTACTTACCTACCTACTCCCTACCTACCAACGTACATACATACCTACCTACCTACCTACCTACCTACCTATTTACATATTTATTTTTATTTAACTACATAACTTTTACCTACTAACCCACCTACATATTTAGTTACACAAATTGTTTTTTTTAAAAATGTCAAATGACAAATTTTGATTGCATCAAGTGGCAATTTGTGAGCGGGTTATATTTTAATTGCAAAAATGGGGATTAATGCAAATTGCATACTAATGGTCAATGAATGAAATTATATATGTTGATCGTATACATCATCCATGTGAAATTTGCTAACATCATTTGTGATTAGATGTTAAATACTACTTCACATATGCAATTAATGAATTTTTAATTACAAGTGTTAATTGCATTTTATTTTTAATTGTAAATTATAATTACAAATTGACATTTTTTTCTAATGTAACCTAAGTTTCAATAACCTATAACAATTTACAACAATAACCTAAAATAATAATTTAAAAAATTAAAAAAATTTAAAGGAATAATCTAAGGTGGAGTAATCAATAAAGCATAATGTAAAATAATAAAAAATAGCCTAAGGTCTAATATCATAAATAACCTAAGGTCGAATAAATTAAAATATCAAGTATTAACTTAAGGTTGAATGACCTAAAATAGGTTATAGTGGGACAATTTAAGATATTAAAAAATGGGTGTAATAACTAACACATGTTGTTAGCAATCATAATCACTACTTTATTTTGTGTATTTCAAATTGTAAAATAAAATAAAATTACAAATGATCTTATTTTTATACAATGTTACTTTATATATATATTAAAAATCTAGTGAATACAAAATCATTTTTTATGTTGCATAACCAATGTTTTTAAGAAGTAATTAGTAAATAAAAACATAGAAAAAAAATTGATTTTTTAAAAATTGCATAGTTTTGGAATTCTTTTAATGTAAACCTTAACATAATAAGATCAACAAAACTTTGAAGATTTTAAGTTTTTTATAAAAATGATGCATTGAAAATATTTCAATATATACAACAACAAAACACAAGTCTAATGGGACAAATGTGGTTCCTATTAGTGTGGTTAGACCCAAATAACCTAAAGTAAGATAATATATAATAAGATAAAGTGGAATAATTTAAAATAATCAAAAATAGCCTAGAGTAAAATAACCTAGATTAACATAGGGCAAAAGAACTTAAAATGTTAAGAAATAACTTAAAATAAAACATCTTATAATAACCTAAGGTAAATTAACTTAGAATGACCGATAATATTTTAAGGTATAATATTTTAAAATATCTTATTTGAAATAACCAAGAAAAACCTATGGTGGTTTAGGTTTAAATAACCAAAGGTGAAATAGTTTAAAATAACATGCATAAGGTATAATAAATTAAAATATCTTAAAGTAATATCCAATGTGCAAGAACCTAAAACTAGTTTAAAATCCTAACTTATGGGAGCTTAAGAATAGCCTACACTAACCTTGAAATAACATAAAAGTAGCTTACATTAACCAAAAAAGAAGCTAAAACTAGCTGAGGAACTTAGCCTATGGTAGCCTACACATAAACTTGGGCAACTTACAATAGCTCAAGATAACCTAAGGTAGCCTATTAATATCCTAGGTTATGTAGGTATAAAATAAGGTAACAAGGTAAATTAGGTAGGAAAGATATCTAAGGTAGATAGATGCCTATACATGTTAGTTTTAAAATGTGCATAATAATATGTCATGACAAATCATATCATTTATTTAAATAATGGTCAAATGGTTAAATACTTGTTTTTTAAGCATGGAAGTAAGGGTAGTTAAGAGGTTCAAACTTTCACAATTGCACATTAAATTGGTGGGTTAGGTTCCTAATTTAGGCTAGCTGGTTTAAATAGCCTAATTTAAGTTCTTAAATGCTTAAGCTAAGTCTCTTGGCTTAACTTAGTTTGAGTTTCTAAATGCTTGGCGTAGGTTCTTAGTTTAGCCTATTTTAATTTTGGGTACCTAAATACCTAGCCTAATTAATAAACTTCAAGGTTAGCTTAATGAATTAACTATTAATGAATTTGATTAGTGAATTCAATTGCTTGTAGCAATTAGTCCCCATTCATTAAAGGATTAACTACTTTCGGCATGGTAAATTTATTCAAGTTCACTCAAAATATCTAACTAAACAAAAAATGAACTTGGATGCATATTAATGTAATGTATTTTTTTATAAAAATTTAATTATGATAACTATTAATATTATTTAAAAGGATTTTAAAAGGCTTTCTTATATCAGATACAAATTGTTAAATTGATTTTTTAAATTTAACATCATGACATCATTTTAATTATAGGCATACAACAATCCATCATAACTATTATTACCCAAATTTAGTAATAGGTTACTTAACAGGTTATAAATCATAGTGCAAGTTGTTGAACTTAACAAATGAAGTAACCTAACCTATTATTTTAATTAACCTATGATTTAACCTAACCGATTATGGAACTTGACAGGTAACATTATACTAGGTTAATAGATAGGTTGACATGTTGTTAATCAATGGATAATCTACATAACATGTAGTCAAATAGGTGGTAGAATAAGGTGTAATTTTGAAATTTTTGGGACTACTAATTTATTACTAGCCAATGATTGTTTAAATGTTATGTTATGAATGTTTAAAGTTCTGAATTAGTTAGTATAAGACCAAGAGGACAAACTTGTTTTGAACATGGAACTTCTTGATTGTAATTTTGATTTTATGGTTTTCTTTGACTTTGAAACATGAAGCAATTATTTTTAGCAATGTTGTCTTGAAATTATGTGCAACTTGAATACATGTTATTTTAGGAATTATAAATAAATTTAGATTTTTTTAATTTTGATGTATTTGTTATTGTTTTAAGGATTACTAGAAAATTCAAAAGTTGAAAACCTTAATGGGAATTTAAAAACCCATTAACATTTGGTGACCATGCAATGGATCAAAATTTAGAAGCAATCACGCTTAAATTTTTTGGTTAGATTGAATAATTTTAGTAGATTAGGTTTTGAAAAACGATCATGCTTGAAATTCTTATTTGTATTATGTTTTGCTTGTTTTTGTGTAATTTTTAGATTCAAGTTGTTTTTTTATTTAGTTTGAAGCATGAGGAAATAAGGTGAAGTTAGTGTAAAGTTTTTGAAATAAACAAGGTGTTTAATCCATAAAAAAAAGTTTTCTATAAATTCATGATTGTTGGGAGGGGTCATTTTGATATTTTATGTTAAAAACCAATGCAAAGGTTTTCCTAAAACCTATTGATTTTAGAAGATGTCAATAATAGTCACTAGAAATCTTAGAATAAAGTTAAAATAGGTCACACATCATCCTGCCTTGGAACTTGCATAAGAGCAAAATGAACATCAAGTGCAACCTATGGGAAATGAATTAGTGAATGCACCAAACATGGATGCAGCACAGAGGGGAGAAATTAGTGAACAATAGCAAAATGCAGTCGAATCAATTGTGCAGAGAGACAAGTAGCCATGCTCTCAACCACTCATCAAGTAACACCATGGACATTAACCCAACCATGGGCAATGAATGTTCATCATGATGACAATCATGAACATGTTCAATCGTTTGATGAAGTTGTCTCGACACAAGAACCATGGTGATTTACAACCCCAAGTTTTCATCTACCCAAAACTGGTGCATTTACACCAATTGCAACATCTATTGGTTTTCAAAACTAAGCACCAAACATTAATATAAATTTGGTACCAACTAGTTTGGAGATGGAACGACTTCAACTACTCAATAGGTTAGAGTAGTTTTGTCACATCGACCGAAGACCTTCTAATCAATCAATTTCCATACTACATCTAGAACTTGTTGAACTTCGAACAACACCCATGATTGTTCGACAAGAAACCACATACCAACAAGGCACCTAATTAGTTAAATTAGTACCTAGTCAAAGTGAAAGATCACAAGTTCCACACCATCGACTAGTTTAAGGATGAAACCTAGGTGCTAAAATTATAACCTATTCATATTATTGACAAGTGGGACACAAGTTTAATCGTTGCCCCTTTGTTGATCAAACAACTTGGTCACAATTTGTTACACCAATCGTACTAGGTAAAATTGGTGTGTTACCAACATCGACATACCCAATGTGGTATAATGCCATACCCCCTTTTGTACCTCTAAATCCTAATTTGTATCCAACATATCCGACTAAAACAAAAGGACTTGATTTCATGATGTTTAGGAATTATACAAGTTATGTGTGCATGGATATGTATATCCAATACTTGAACAACCTATTGTACCACCTGCATATACACCACATTTTATTGGAAATTAGTTTCCTACAATGGTTCAACTAGTAATTAGTAGGGACAAAAAACATGTTCAACAATAGGTTACTGCACCAATAACAACCACTATATAAGTTAATACTAATTTACCAACTCATGTACCCAGAGGTTCTACTCACCAACCACCGAATGGAGGACAACCTCAAGACTGACCTTGAGGAAGTTCACCTAGAGGAGATCCACCTAAAGGACCACCATTCAACCCACTTGTTGGATCATATGTATATCCAATACCTAACCCACGCATATTTATACCACCATGGTATCAATAACTTGTTGTACAACCTATACTAGAACCAACAATCAAGCTACCATACAAGAAGTTACAATATCCAACCTATGTCAAAGACATTGATCCGGATGTTCACATCAAAGTGTTCAAGAAAGCCATTAAAGGTAATGGTGATCAACTTGTTTGGTTTTATTTCAAAGATAATATTTCTAAATGGAGAGAAAATTATGTTCAAGACCATCCAAATTGCACCTTTGAAAAGTTGGAGCAAACATTTTGTAAGCTATTCAAAACTATGAAGAATGATGAAAAGGTCTACATGCAATTGCGAAACATACAACAATAAACCACTAAACATGTTGAAGTTTTATTATGAATGCCTATTGAAACTAACAAACTATCTACATGCTAAAACAACAAATGTTTTCCTCAACATTGTTTTTAGAGTAGGTTTATTACCTTACCTAAAATTAACAATAGTAGGTATGAAGAGAGATACCTTGATTGAACACAAGGAAGCCATTGTAGTATGTGAAGAGAATGGACCTATTAGTATGAGTTATAATGTTCTACTAACCACACCAGATATTAATACAGTAGCTAAACCAACAATACATGTTGTTACAACAAAATCAACATCAACTTGTACCAATTGTGGTAAAACAAATCATACCCTTGGCACATGTCATAATCGGAAAAAAAGAGGTACTAGTAGTACCAACTGCCATAGTAAAATATATAAAACCTTTAACAAAGACTAAACCACAACCTTTTAAATTAGTTAGAATACATGTTTGATACCTTTGTATTGTATATTCCAATGTTGAGCATAGATCTAGAGAATGTCCTAGAAAGATTGAAGTGTAGAACATGTTTAGAATTAAACCTATTAGCTCCAATCTACAACAACACCTAAACTACCTAAACTTGATACTATACCAATTAATGTGGTAGTTGTTGTTATTATTCATAATCAACAACCAGAACAACAAGTGCCAAAAGAAAGGGAAGTGGTTAAAGTTAAAGGAGTTAAAAATTGGCAACAAGAAGAATGTTCGTGGATTCATTCATTGAAACCATAAAATAGTTGGGTGAAATCATGATCAAAGGAGCCAAGGTAAAAATCCTTTTCCAAGGATTGCACATGACACGTGTGATTCATGTGTTGGTTTATAACCTAAATATTTATATTCGAATACCCCATTTAACATTGCATTTTGAATATAAATACATTTTGACTACAAATTGATTTTATATCATGTATATTATGCATTCATGCCCCCTATCACATATATATGAACAACTTTTGTTAAAGCCATGTTTTCAAAATCCATAATTTTCAAGGTCAAAAACACTTTTGAACCAAAAGTGTTCAAATGGGTTATAAAAACAATTTTCATCAGTTCAAATCCTTTTGCCCTTCTAATCATCAATGTTAAAATTTTCTCCAATTTTCAAAAGGAATGGTGCACATTTGGTAGAAAAAAAAGATTTTTTGAAAAAAACAAGGACTATCCACTTTTGAGGTTTGAGTGCTTTAAACATGCAAAAACATTTTTGATTTGTGTCAAACTTTGAGCATGTAAACTTTGTAATTAATGGAAAATATCTCAAAAAAATTTATGACAATCCTAACTATTATGCTTCCCTTGTGATCTTTCAAACATATACAAATATAGTTTTAAGGAGTGTCCATTCACTTGGGTGGCTCCTTGGATTGTGATTTTACCTAGTTATAGTGTGGTGAAAGTGGCAAACAACCCACCACAACAACTAAAAAGCCACTACAGAGTAATTGGGCTAAATCGTTTAATAATTTTTTTGTAATTCAATCGGTTGAAAATAATGAAACTAGTGAGGTAATTCAACAACCTATAACCTCAAAACAAGTTACAACAAATAAGACTTTGGAAGAAATTTTGAAGGACATTAGCAAGCAAGTCTTGGAGACCAAGTATACCTTGAACTTGGGACAATTGTTTCGGGTAATACTTAATATCAAATGTTACATACTTAACCTCATAACATCAAAACCTACTTTATTAGAATTGGCAGTTGCTTCAGTTACCATTGATCATTAGATGGTAGTGATACAAGTTCAAGTAGGAAAGAACTTCATAGAAAATGTACTTCAAGATGGTGGTTTTGGAGTTAATATCATTATGAAAAAATTGAGAATGTAGTTAAATCTATCAAAACCAAAATTTAACACCTTACAACCTACACATGGCTGATCAAACCATTGTTAAACCTTTAGGTCTCATCAAAGATCTTAAGATTATTGTCCATGGAATCCTTTATGCAATAATTTTTACTATAATACAAAATAATGTGTTAGACTCTACTATATGTTGTAAGGTCGTCCTTGGCTGAGAAATGTTAAAGTGTTTTCGGATTGGGGCAACAACATTATCACCATACAAGGAATTGGTATAATAAGGACTATACCTATTACCAAGAAAGTTGGAACACCAACTAAACGACCAAAAGTGTTAGTTTGTTATGATTTCCATTTTGGAATATTTGATGAAGAAAAGGATTTAATGTTTGCTATATATTCAAAATTATTTTCAATAGGAACCATAGTTGTCCCTACATTAATCAAGTTAGAGCAACTTGTTAATTTGATTCCATCAATAGGTTTAAACTTAGTTGAACATGTATCTATACTTGTTGAACTAATATATGTAATACATGTTCTATATAAAATACTTGTTGAACCGGTATTTGTATTACATGTTCAAATAATCATACCTCATGATATTTTTCAATAGCATTTGCGAAAGACTTTCTTTCAACTTAAAGTTGGAGAGATGGCGATTGATGAAACACCTCTTCAAAAACGAGTTTAAAATCTTCACATTGTTGGTTAAACTGTCACGAAAGAAGAACAATTAATCAAAATCAACCTAGGTTATGAAAAAAACTTACAACAGGTTAGAATCAACATTGATTTAAACTTGTTGTCAATTCCCAACTAGTTGAATTGCTGAAGGAATTCAAAGATATCTTTGCGTGGACTTACAAGGACTTGAAGGGCATACCACATGAGATAGTTTAATATTGGATTGAATTGGATACATCAACACCACCTGCTCATCGAGCAAGGTACTAGTTAAATCTTAACTACACAACCATTATCAAATAGGATATTGATAAACTACTTGCTATAGGTTCTATTAAACTTGTTAAAGAGGCTACTTGGCTATCACCTATAGTTATTATGCTTAAGAAAAATAGAAAACTAAGAATTTGTGTGGATTTTAGGAAGCTTAATATTGGCACAAAGAAAGATCCATACCCATTGCCTTTTATTGATGATGTTATTAATATTGTAACTAGACATTAAGTTTATACATTTGTAGATGGTTTTCCTAGATAACATCAAATTTCCATAACATTGGAGGATTAGTATAAGACTACATTTGTTACTGATTGGGGGGCTTTTGAATGGCTTGTAATGCCTTTTTGGGTCAAAAATGGACCACCAACCTATCAAAGGGTGATTAATAAAGCATTTCATGAATACATTGATGTATTCATGAAAATTTTCTTTGATGATTTTATTGTTTTCAGTAACCTATCCACCCATTAAAAAAAACTCAAAACATGTTTTCTTGAATATAGAAAGTATGGCATTACTTTAAATCCAAAAAAATGTGCATTCATGGTTTGTTTTGAAACTATTTTAGGATTCATAATCTCCAAAGGAGGAAAAAGACCTGATCCTAAAAAAATAGAAGCCATAGTCAAAATGTTAATACTTAAAACATCTTAGGAAATTCAAGTGTTCAATGGAATGGCCTAATTCTATTAATGTTTCATAAAAAATTTTGCCTTTGTTATGGCACTAATTAAAGAATTACTCAAGGAAATTGAGATATTTGAGTGGACTGCTAAATGTCAAAACTACTTGGGAAGACGTCAAGAACTAGTTCATTCAAGCTCCCATATTCATTAGTCCTAATTGGGAATTAGAATTTCATGTTCATTTTAATGCATGTCAATTAGCAATAGGGGCAATATTGGCCCATAACCCAATAGGTAAAATTGATCAACCTATTATGTATTCTTCAAGATTATTAAATTATGGTGAGAAGAATTATATTATTATAGAAAGAGAGGCTTTAACTATGGTCTATGCTTTACACAAGTTTACGCATTACCTAAAGTAACATGTTCACATTCTACATGTAGACCATATGGTTTAAGTATATTTAATTAATAAACCACAAGTTTTTGGCAAGTTAGTTAAATGGCTCTTGCTATTTCTAAAGTATAATTTTAAAATTGTTCATAAACCTGGTAAGTTTCACCTAATGGTAGATGGACTAAATAGGTTACCCAACTAGTTTGAACTTATTGGAATACCTAATCAAACCTATGATGCTCACTTGTTCACATTACAACCTGAGTGGTTGTAGAGTGTTTATGAGTACCTGTTAAAGGAAGTGATGCTAAAAAGGTTTACCACATCACAAAGACAACATTTAGCCCAAAAAGCTAAACCATTTGTGCTTCAAGAATGAATACTATACATATTTGGACAAGATAATAAATTTCATTAAGTCTTACAACCATAATAGGTAACCATAATCTGGCAAAAACTGCATGAAAGAATTGCAAGAGGGCATTTCTTTTTTGATTTCACTATGAGAAAGATCTTGAATGTCGGTATTTGGTGGTCAATGATGAATCAAAATGTTCACAAATATTATTGAACCTATGACCAATGTCAATGAGCAAGTTAACACAAAACTTGACAAAACTGAATACCACTTTACCTGAAGAACCATTTCAAAAATGGGGATTGGATTTTATTCAACTTATTAAATCTACAAGCAGATTGTTAGGCAAATAATACATTTTGGTGGTCATTAACTATGCAACCAAATGGGTGGGTCATGAACATTCCGCACCAAGACTGTTGAAATAATTACCAAGTTTTTGTACGACATATCCTTACGAGATTTGGATGTCCATTGACAATTATGATTGAACAAGGTACCCATTTTATCAACAATGCAATAAAATATCTTATTGACCATTTTATCCTAAGACATATCAATTCTACTACTTATTATCCGCAAGGAAATGGACAAGTTGAATCTACAAATAAGGATTTTGGAACCTTACTAACCAAATTGATTAATGAAAATGGGAGTGGTTGGGATGAACACTTGTCCACAATTTTATTCTCATACCGAACCATCTACAAATTTTAACAGGTCATACACCATTTCAACTTGTTTATGGATTGTATCCATTATTGCCTACAAAGTACATGTTACCATCCAAACTTGGTGAATATGTAAATCCAAAATCTATTAAAATACTAACTAGTCGACTATTTGAGTTAGAAAAGTTATAAGAGAACATGTTGATTGCACATGATCTAGTTGTTTCTAACTAGTGGAACAAGTAATTATGGTCATAGAATTGGTACATTGAAACTAAATTTCAATTTGAAAACTATGTGTTATGGTTTCTAAGGGTTATTTTTAAACATGCTCCTAAATTCCAGAGAAGATGGTTTGGGCCATATAAAATCTAATATTGTTTGCCCAATAATATTGTTTTACTTGTCACCATAGATTAGTTTGATCTTAACCCTATCCTAGTCAACATTAACAAGTTGAAGCCATATAGGTTTATTGAAGACATAACTTTACAACTTGTATTAGCTAATTTTAGTGACCTAGTTACTAATGAACCTATTTAGATAGAAAACCCTAAACCCCTACTTGTTGAAAATAAAGATTATGAACGTATAAAATTTGAACCAATTAATAATAACTTGACACATGGCAATATTATTGGAACAAATGTACTTATTCATTATCATGACAATGTACCTATTCAATTTAATGATGTATCTATTCGTAATGATCAAAATGATGTATTTATTGAGGAACTTATAAATGTCTATGCCCTAGTGGTCTACAACCCTAAAAGATGTCTATTTGTAGTCATAGAATCATTATTAGTCAAAAAAAATAAAGAACCGTCGCACCCTTTGTTGTGTTTCTTCATTTTTTCTATTTTCTAACATTGTTGGAGGCCATGAGCAAGAGTGCTTTGGACAAGTTGAAAAGAGAGGCAAGGGAGATAGAGCTTGAGAAGAAACTTGAAGCAGTTAGAAGAGAACAAGTGGAGAGAGAGAGCAAAACAAGTTCAATTGACTAGAACAATCTACATTGAACCCCTAGATTCACATGAACCCATAGCAAAGGAAGTTAGAATCTTTGAGCAATAAAATAGAAATAAAGAGTTATAAAAGGAATTAAAAGTAGTTTAAAACTTTTTTAAGATAACCATTACTTCTACAACAATAGTAGAACCATGAGTTGTTATAATTTTAGATTCAAAGGAGGAGGTTGAAATCATTTCTCAACTTATTATTGAAGAGTAATCAACACGGTTCCTGAATTATAACCTTTGGAGGAAGTTGAGTTGTAGCAACTTGTGAGCAATGATTTACAAGGACAATGGTGAAGAATTTCTCCAAGAAATCTTTGAAGAAGAATTGGTTTGTAACAATATTCCTCAGCATTTGTGATCAAGGACAAAACCATGATGAAGAGAAAATGCAAAGCACATGTAGAAGAACAAGTTGAGAAACATGTTAAGAAGAAAACAACGTCTAAGGTGAAGGAGACCCAAAAGATGTTGCAATGGGTGAAAATGGACTCAAATGAATTCAAATGGGCGAAATGAATCGATTTGGAAGGCTTGTTCAACCTATAGTGGGTTGCTCCAAGAAAGGACCAATTGCACGATTTCCTATAAACTTGGGAAGAAACAGAAGATGGAAGAATCCAAGGACAAGTGTGTGGTCAAAGAATTTTAATTGATTTGACATGTAGTTATTCATGAACAACTTGGGATTTCTAGTGAAGGGGTAGTAGATGTTGCCAATGCAACCTATCAAGAAGTGAAAATTAACTTAAGAAAGATTGTAGGTCCACATGTTTTTGTAGAAAATCAATAGTGGAATGTGGTTCACATGAAAGAAGAATTTCATGCAAGATTTGTAGCCATTTTGCAAATAGTCTACCAACGAGAACGAGTAGCATAGTTTAGCAACTAGATTGCTATTTTTTTGATTTGGCCAATAGGGGGTCAACTGTTAACTAATGTTCCATACTCTTGACCTAGTTGCTAGTTGAATTTACCCATTGGACAAAACGTATATTAAAAAAAAAAGGCAAACTAAAAATGCATGGGAAAACCAAGGTAGATATTTGTTACTTGGGGCCTAGCCTAGATGTCCTATTTAGGAAATGATTCCCATTATCTGAGGTGTTTTCACCAAGAACAACAACCCTAAAGGAACTTGTGTCACCAACCAACTAAGAGTGACATGTTGCTTAGGAGTAACATGTTTCACTTAAAGTCACCAACCTCAAAGCTAAATATGAACAAACAAAAAAAAACCTATCTGAGACCAATAATTGTTTATAAACCAGTAATTTAGAGTTAGAAACAATGCAACAAACTTTGAAGAATTGTGACAAAAAATTGGTCATAGTCAAAGGGAAATTGATCATGGTTTAATATGAGAACCAAAACATGTCTACCAAGTTAAGAAAGGAAAAACAAGTTGTCAATAAAACAAAAAATTTACAAGGCGAACCCATCCTTAGGTGGTACCACTAAGAACCACATCAAGGAATAGTTAAGGAACCAAAAACAACCATTTATCATTTTTTTGGGCCCTTTTCATTAAATGTTTTCACAACCATAAATTTTTTAGATTATGTTTATCAATTTCTTGCTTTAATATATGGCTTGAAGTTTATTTGGGAATTTAAAAAATTGAAATTTTTTTATTTTAATATTCCTAATTAAAATGGCCCCTTAAAAAATCAACAGTTTCAATTTTGGATTTTCATAATTAAATCATATTTAATCAATTAATTGACAAATAACAACCTAAAAATAAAATGACTTCCAAATTACTTTAGAAAAAAAAACATAAGAAAATTCTCAAATCATTTTTCAAATTTGTGTTCCTATTAAAAAAGTTCAAGGAAAAAAATCAACATTATGTTCCTAAAATGTTTTTTAAATGCAATGATTAGGAACATCAAAATACATAATATTCTTGATATTATTGGGTTTTCAAGATCTATGGAAATTAATAAATATATTCATAATAAAAATTTATGAAAATGTTCATTTAAATGTTTCCAATGATTTTTCAAAGTTTGATGGGTCTAGGAAAATCAAGGTGTGACATTCCTAATGGTACCACCCAAGGATGGGCTTGCCCTATAACAAGAGTACACTAAATTTAACTAACTTAACTGAAAAACCCATAATGACCTAAAACATCTCCAAAATGAACATGAACATATGACATGGACTGCAACAAGGTGGAACAATCTAACATGCAATAACAAAATACCATAATAGGTTTTGAGCAGACCTATTAAGAACTCAACAAACAATTTGTAGATGTCAACATTGAGTTCAAAAAATAAGCCCAAGTTCTAACTATTCAAGTTCAAAATTGGAAAGGTTAGTTGGAAATGGCTAAGGTACAATTGAACAAACCCGACCCCATTCAACTTATCAGGATGCACAATAGGTTGAAGGAATTTGAGGAGCTATTGTTGGACAACACTTTGCTCAAGGTATCAAGCCTTAGGGGACAAAAATCCCAAATGGAAGGTGACACACTCCCAAGTCTGTTGTTGAACCCACTTGAGGGTCCAACTATGTTGAGTTGCGGAAAGTTGCGACTTGAGGGTCGTTCCTAACTTCCAGCACTAAAAGGGGGTAGAGGGGCATGCTAGAAGTCCCGGAATTAGACTAGGAAGAGGGACTAAATTATCAAGCTCGAATCTGCATCCAAAACCAACCACAAGAGGGTTAGTTAGCATTCGAAAACACCCTTGGGTGTTGGGACAAGCCACGAACACTTTCACACACAAGACTCATCACGGCCCGGACTTGGGGGAAGCCACCACCTTCCCTCATATAGTATACTCTGCAGCTCTCTGTTAAGGCTACATCCAAATGGCTCTTTTTCCCGGGACTCCCAAGTTGGAGTCCCGAAACTATCGCGGGTTGGAGTCCTGGGACTTTGGACGTTCATAACTCCTCGCCCTGAACTCGGATCGAGACGAGGTCTAAACCAAAGTTGTAGCTCTTGTCGAGAGCTTTCTAACACCATGTTGCATTCCTTGAGGCGACGTTGGGAAGAGGTCGATTTCCGACTTTTAGTGATCGGGAGTCAAACTGACAGTTTGACTCCCGGCCCTTCTTTGCCCATAACTTGGGCTGCAGATGTCCAAATGGCCAATGCGAGGCCATTTTGGGCATCTACACTTCAATACCTTTCCATTGATATAAAGAACACACCAAGGAGAGCAGATTTGACCCTTCAAATCGTCTTCTGAGTTTTTGAGAGTCCCGGAGGACTCCATTTTCCCACTTTTGGCAGTGTGAATTGCATTCTCACACTTAGCCCCAAAGTGGGGTTGCGACATTGAGTTCAAAAAACAAACCCAAGTTCTAACTATTCAAGTCCAAGATTGGAAAGGTTAGTCGAAAATGGCTAAGGTACAATTGAACAAACCCAACCCCATTCAACTTATTAGGATGCACAATAGGTTGAAGGAGTTTGAGGAGCTATTGTTGGACAACACTTTGCTCAAGGTATCAAAACTTAGGGGACAAAAATCCCAAATGGAAGGAGTGGTGGCAAATAGTTCAAATGTAACGGGAAAGGGAGTGACCGAACAGGAAACCTGTTTGTGGTTTCTATGATGTGAAGGCCAATTTTGCTTTAAGGGCTTAAGGGTTAAGCCCGCCGAAAACTGGTTTAATGATGTCGGCAGGGTTTATGCTTTTGGGGAGGTGAGGATGGCAACGGTGCATGGGTAGCTTGTGCAGGAAGCTTGAAAATCAGACAGAGAAGGGGGAGAGCTGGAGAGGAAACCGGGGATTTTGCTGAAGGTGTAGTGGTGTGAGAGAGGAGAACAGAGAACGACAGGGAAAGATGAGTAGAGAGGAGGAGAGTCTGGGTCTGGGAGAGGATCTTGGTTGGCTACTGAATTTTCCGTTGCGTCTGTAAGCCGGCTAGTTGTCTGCTTCTTGATGGGACTGTTGGAATGAGTAGTAAGGAGAGAGAGAGATCAGGCCATTGAGCGGCATTGGAAAATCTTGAAGTCGCGTTGCTTCGGGAGAAAAGTTTTCTGACTTGGGCAGGCCTAAGTGTCCTGCAATCGAGAATGATCAACAAAGCCATTATGTGGCACGGTGGCGTTGTTGCAGTCTGTGATGACGAAGGGAGCTTGGAAATCAGATAGGGACGAACAGAGGAGGAAGCAGAGTGATCTTTTGGGGGAGAGAGCAGGTGTGGAAGAGGAAGGTAGATTATGCTGAGAAGCTTAGAGGGATGTGCAGATCAAGAGATGGATTGGTTGTTTGGAGGTTTTGGACTGGTTACAAAACCTTTTCCGCTGCGCCAATAGCCAGCCAAATAGTTGTAGTTGGCATCAGGGAGTTTGGTTTTGAAAAAGTAACAGAGCGAGACTAGGAAGCAGAGATAGATCAGAGTCATTTGTATGAACTGCTAGGCTCTAAGAGGAATGTTGGGGCGATGGCCCTCAGCTGTCTGTACATTTGCTATTTTTGTATGTGATCGCACTTTCAATGTTTGCAACAAACAAGCTTCAGGTCAAGAAGAGTGTTATCAGAGTCTGATGTTGCAATTTTGTCAAGGAAACAAGTAGGTGGTTTTGCTGAGCATAAGTGTGCCAAGACTCACTGGTCGAAAAGACCAAGTACTGTGAACTGTCCAAATGTTCCAGGAATGCAATGCGTGTGTGTGTGAGGATCTAGGTGCGCACATTGGTTGAGTCATGAACAGAGTCTGAGAAGAGAAGGAAGATCAGGCGTTGCGATGTAGTTTCAGGACATCAAGAATTATCGATCAGAGAATATGTGTGTTGCCAGGGTGTTCGATTGGTTTGTGCACCCTCCTTTTTGGTGACACAAAAGTTCACAAGGGAACAAATTCAAGACAACATGGAGTTAGCCCAAGCTAATGAACATGTTTATCAACTAGAGCTATAAGCATTTTGAATCGTTTTTCTAGATTTCAAGTATGAACTAACTAGTTTCGTATCTATGGAAATTGGAATTAGTGGTAGAGTGAAATAACATTTCCATTTGTTGTACAAACTATTGCTACTACTAAACTAGTTAGTCCACTTAGAGGTGGAATAGATTTTGAAATTATACCTTTACATGTTTAGACTTTCACTCTCCCTATTCAAGTTACCATTATTACTGTTGAACCTATGGAAGGTAGTGATAAGTCTATTAAGGATCAGGTTGAATCTATTGATTTTCCATTTAATGTACTTAATAGTGGAGTAGGACCTTTGGAGTTCTTATTTGTTACTTTGCTTCTATAACACCACACTAGATAGGTATAGGTTAGGAAATTATTTTGATTTCTCGTACACTGCATGTTTTAAAGGTATTTACAACACCTTTAACAACCTTTGAAAAACACCTAATCAATGGAGGATTGCAGTGCCAACAAGTTTTCAAATTTCAAATTGAGTTGAACCTGTGGAAGAAACAAGTGTTAAACTTGTAAAAGAAGCCATCAACTAATTACCAGTTATGAAAGACTAATAACTTAAAACTTTGAGCTAGCATTTTAAGGACAAAATGCAGTTTTCAAAGGGGGATAATGTTACCCAAATTTAGTAACAAGTGATTTAACTGGTTATAGATCCTAGCAGGTTATTGAACTTAACAAGTGATTTAACCTAACCTATTATTTTAATTAACCCATGATTTAACCTAACTAGTTGTAAAACCTAAAAAGTAGCGTTATACTACATTAGTAGATAGGTTGACATGTTGTTAGTTAATCAATAGTCTACAGAACAAGTTTGTAGAACATGTAGTCAAACATGTGGTAGAATAAGGTGTAATTTTGAAAATTTTGGGACTATTAGTTTATTATTGGCTAATGATTGTGTAAATGGTATGTTATGATTGTTTAAATTTTGAATTCTTCAATATAAGACTAAAAGGACAAACCTATTTTGAACATGGAACTTCTTGATTATAATTTTGATTTTGTATTTCTCTCTCACTTTGAAACATCAAACAATTATTTTAGCAATGTTGTCTTGAAACTATGTGCAACTTGAGTACATGTTAGTTTAGGAATTGTAAATAGACTTAAATTTTTTTATGTTAATGTACCTATTGTTGTTTTAGGGACCTATTACTGGAAAACTCAAAAGTTGAAAACCTTAATGGGAATAGAAAAACCTGTTAACAATTATATTGCAATAAATATTATAAAAATCCAAAGGTAATTATGGAATTCTTTTTTAGTTAAATAGTCTTTTTGTGAATGCCAACCATGATGAGTAAACTGAAGTGATACCTCAATGTTTTTCACCTTTTTGTTGTGGGTTGGTGTTAGAGGGAAAATTATTGGATACAATATGTTATCACAACATATCAATAGATCACAATTACATGCACATTTGTTGATTAAAAAAATAACATTCAAGAGTTGGGTTTTACAATTTGTTGTGGTAGTTTGATAATACAAAATTATCAAAAGTAATTAAGAATGGCCAAATGGTAAAAAACCATTACATCACTATTTTAAGAAGAAGTAGTTGTGACTTTCATATATTGTTTTAGGAAATGATTTAACCAATGTTCTAGAAGGGGAGTTGGTGGCTAAAACGTTGTCATTTAAATAATATTTAAATTGATCCAAAGGATGGTGGTTTAGTGGTATAACGTCCATGTTTGATACCATGAAAGTCTCAAGTTCAAACTTATTAATGAACAAATGGAAGCCTATTTTATCTTTTGGGACTAGGCCTAACTTGGGGGTACTACCAATAGACTGTCAACTAAGATTGTTATTGTGTTCCCAATTTAAAATAATAAATGATCTAAGTTGACTTGGAAATGTTATTAAAAAGAGTTGTAAGAATTAGGTGATTAATGAACCACAACTTTTATTAAAGGTAAAGGGAAGCCATTTCAAACTACTTAGGGGGTTGGATTTTAAGAGTTAAACATAATATATTATGATGTCAAGTATATTGAAATATATTGTTGTTTTCTAGCTTGTTTTAATATTAGTTTGAAACTATGTACTATATTGGAATAAAAGGTAACCAAGGTAGAAGGCATTCATTGAAGAATGTCATTAGGGTAAAATACATTAATGTGGACCAAAAGTGGCATTTCACAATCCTTTTTGAGAGCCCATTTCCTTTCTTTTTAAAGTCCAATGGAATAACATCACAAATTTAACATGGACAATTATTTAATAATAATCTTTTTGTGAAATTTGTCTATTCATTGGTTTATACCTTTTGTGCATTGAAAACACATTTGACACATGGATATATAAGATGATGCAATGTTTGTTTGTTTACACGTTTGTATTTTATCCATTAGCACATTTATTTGTGTATCAAACATATTTTTAACACATAATAATCTATGCCCAAAATGTACGAAACTATGATTGAACACATTTCACATGATTTCCAATACAAAATCATTGGATGTTAAATTTGTGATGGGTCCAACTTTCAAATTAGTTCAAATGAGTTCATGTTAATTTACTTTTCTACTTTCAAATTCATACCACAATAGTTTCTTTCAAAGCATATTGATTAAAAAATGGTTTTCAAAATCAATCTAAATATTAAAATGGATTTTGCCATACGATATGCATGTTTATCTTATGCAAAGTCCATTTTGAGATTTATATTGATGTTTTTCAAGACCAAAATTTAGTCAATGTGTTTTAGAATGTTTATTTATTTATGTTGGTATGAATTAAAACATGCAATTATACAAACGTGTTATGAAATAAAGTCGATATATACAATTTTGCCTATGAACTTTTTGGGTTATAGCGGTCCATTTAAAGTTGTCCTAGGAAGAACCCTTCACCATTTTGTTGTGTTTTTTTCATCATTGTAAGACTTAATTTTTTGTGATATCTAATAAAAAATTAAAATTCTATGTAACAATGACTAATAACCTACCATAGTGGTCCAATCTATTTCATTTAGTGAAGTTTGCAACTACCTAGGTTCCTTCTACTTCTTACCGATGCAAAGGTGTTTATGAAATTGTTATGGGAAGTAGAATGGGAATGGGTAATAGAGAGGTATGTATGTTTGCAATGGTAGCCATATTCTTTTCATTATAACAACATTAGATTTGGATCTCAATTTATTGCATGCCATTTCATCATCAAGGATGGTTTAATTTAGACTACCACTACTTACATTACTTACTATAGATTGTGTCTCTTTGTCTTGGTAGTAAGGTAATCCTTAGTTGAATTAATGGGTGGTGATCAACACAATTTGTTAAAATATGGTTTTTTATGATTGGACATTTTGCAACCAATGTTCAAATTTAATCATGTGGTTGTATTTGGACATTAGTCATTTCCATTTGTGTGACTATGGTCATATAAATGACTATGATTATGACCACATGCGTTAATAGTCATTTTGAAACAATCGACATGTATATTGTCCTCTTTATTATTTTTTACAAGATACCCTACTTAATTAAGTTGAACTAGCCAAAATGGGTTGGGCTAGGTGAACAAACATATTTAATCCTTATATAGGTCTACATAGACCTTGACTAAGCCCAGGTACACCCTAGGACATAGGCTTATGTTGACCTAAATAGGGCCTTAAATCATCATTATGTAGGCCTATTCGTAGACCTAAGAAGACTTATCTGGGTCTAGGCACAATAAAAAGAGCTAGTTGAACCATGCACTAAACCTTTTCTAAGGACTACATTTGACATGTGGCCTTCATACATTAGTTTAAAATACCAAATTTGATAGTTTTTCTTACAATTTTAAAAACTAGATATCAATATTGAAACCACATATGATTCATATCATAATAAATATATGAAAATTTTGCATCAAACCATTACTAGAATTCCTTTTTTTTCAAACTGACCAAGTTGATTAGATGGGTATTTTTATTAAAAGACATGTATTTTTTATTAGAGGCCGAAAGATTGAAAAACAATGGGTATTTTTTGACCAATCAATTTGACTAGAGTGATTGATTTGACAAATTGGTTAGTGGCCTAGTTAAAAGGGTCAATTACAAATTCTAATACTAGTTGGGCATCTTGGGACTACATTTAACGTTTTGATTATGTTTGACCAATTAAAAAAAGATTAGAAAATGTAAAAGTTAGTTAATCATAACTAAATGAATCATGACCAAATTAATTATGATTAAGTTATATATAAATATATATATGTGGTTGATCTAACTATGGTTAAATTGACTATATTGAAATTAATTATGGCTCAATTACCTATGAAAAAACTAATTAAAATTAAAACTAACCATAATTAATTTAACCATTACTAGCTGGTCCATTATTGGTTTTGCCATAATTATTTAAACCATTTTATTAATTAAAAATTCCATAATTATTTTATTAAAAAAATTGTCCATAATTATTTCATTCATGTTTATTTTAGTCATAATTAAATTTTGTATAATTTTTTTTGCCATAAAATATTTATTCATGTTTAATTTTTCCATAAATATTTTAACCATTTTGATTTTAGCCATAATTATTTCATTCATGTCTATTTTACTCATAATTAATTTTTCCATAATTATTATAATCATTTTGATTTGAATGATAATTATTTCATTCATGTTTATTTTAATCATAATTGATTTGGCCATAAAATATTTATTCATTAGTTAATTTAGCCATATTAATTTTATTAATAGTTAGTTCAACCAAATTTATTTATTCATGGTTAGTTTAACCATTTCTACTTTAGCCATGGTTAATTTTACCATAAATATTTCAAATATTTATATTTTATCCATAATTATTTCATTCATCTTTATGTTAGCCATAATTAATTTGCACATAGTTGGTTTAACCATAAAATATTTAATCATTGGTTAGTTTAACCATATTAATTTTATTCATTGATAGTTTAGCCATTTCTAATTTAGCCGTGGTTGGTTTAACCATAAATTATTTATTCTTTAGTTAGTTTGGCCATATTTGTTTTTTGAATGGTTAGTTCAATCATTTCTAATTTAGTTATAAATATTTATTCATTAGTTAATTTAACTATTTTTAATTTAGCCATAGTTCGTTTAACCATAAAATATTTATTCATTGGTCGGCTTGGCATTATTTACTTTATGCATGGTTAGTTTCACCATATTTATTTTACTCATGGTCAATTAAACCATAATTAATTTAATCATGGTTATTTTGTCATGGTTATTTTTAATTTTGGTTGGTTTAGCCATTATTATTTTAATGATCATTAAATTTTCCATAATTAAATTTTCCTAGGTTAAATTAACCACCTATTTAACTTATGTAATGTAAGTATGTGGCTAAATAACCTAAATACAATTAGTTTATATGTAAGTGTATTTAGTTATACATACCCTATCTACACTCCACGTATTTACTTATATTTTAACCTATAGGTAACCTAGTTATATAGGCTAAGGTAGGCCATTTATATACCTATGATAAATTATTAGTTGGTTAACTAACTATTTACCTAAAATACACTAATGAATGTGTAAATAGTTAAATATTAATAATTACAAATACATTATCGATAATATATAATGAATTAGGTCAAATTTGTAAGGATTAGTTATAATTTGGTTGTAATTATCAATCAACGATATAATACATTATTACTATCTTGATGTTATATATAATTCAATTATTTATAATATGGTTGTAATTATTAATTATAACTAAATAACTAGATATTAACTTTTACTGTTCCTTTCCAAAAGTTTGTCCCGTATTGTTTGTCATCATTTTCAAATAATGAGCAGTATAAATAGATGCACCATAAGTATCCAAGACATAAGAAATATTTTAAAAAGGAAGGCCACTTGGGATGAGCCAATTGAAAAGGCTCAACCCTAAAGGCCAAATTTAAAATGAAATCGGATTTTCCTACTTAGGTCATTTAGGTGTAGGCTTATTCTATGTGCTGTACATTTAAGCCTAGTAAAGGTCATAGCCAAGGTTGCCCTAACCTATTTTAAGCTTCTATTCCTAGTTGCTAATCATAGGCTCTTAGACCTAGGCCTAGGAGGTTAGGTTGTAGGTTCCTAGACAGAAGGACCTTAGGAGTAGGTATCTAATTTTAGGTCTAACCTAGGTTGTTTAGGTTCTATCCATGTGGCATAACCTAGTGGCCAATGTTTAAATGCCATGTGGCATAGTCTAGGTGGCCAATGTTTAAATGCCATGTGTCTTCATTTGGGTGGCCATTGTTTAAATGCCACGTGGCATTTGCCTAGTCAAAATGGCGTTTGACTAGTCAAAAAATCATTTGCATGTTATCTTGACTAGTCGAAATGAATGTTTTCAAATAATAAAAAACAAATACAAATTTCTAAGTGTGACAAAACATTATCCTGCAAATGCATATATGTCTTTTGTACATAGAAAAATTCTTTCAACACAATGAAATTATTCAAAATTTGTGGGATTCCAATTTCATGAGTAAATAAACACAATTCTAAAAGATGAATAAAACACTCATTAAATACAATTAATTGTGGTTCATCAAAGCATTGGAGGCACAAATTTTCACTACATTTAATAATTGTTTTGGCTCCTTTTATTGTGATTACAACCATTTAGACTTAATAACTATTTGGGTAAACATAGGGATACCTATGTAACCTTAAATACCATAGCCCTTATGTAGCCTTCATGACCTTTAGTAACCCTTAGGTGGGCCTAAGCTTCGTAATTCATAAGTGTCTTCAGCAACACCTAATAGCCCTTAAGTAGCCCCAAGTACCCATAACAATCCTTCATGTAACCTTTAAATATAAGCCCCCAAGTATTTTTGATAACCATTAAGTAGGCCTAAATAGACTTAATTAAATATACCTTAGATAACCCCTAGGTAGTTTTTAAGTAGCCCATAGGTAGGCCTAGGTAAACCCTAAGTAGTGCATAAGTAGCTTTGAGTAGCCCTTATGTAAACCTAGATAACCCTTCTAATCCTAGGTAGATTTTGGTAGTCCGTAGGTAATCCTTAAGTATCCTTAGGTAATCTAGGTAACCTATAAGGTAACTTAGGTACACTTTTATGAATAGCCTTAAAATAGACCTTATGTAGCCTCTAGGTAACTTTAGGTATGTCTAGGTAGATGTAAGTATGTTGAGGTAGGCCTTAAATAACCCCTTGGGTAAAACTTAGGTAGGCCCTATGTTAACCTAAGCTTATCTAAGTTAAGTTACTTCGTTGGGTAGGTGGGCTAGGTTACTTAGGTAGGTTAAAAAAATGTTTATTACAATATGATGACATGTTGTATTACAAAAAATAATGTGGTGTAATGGTTAGGATTCTGGTCCTAAAGGTGAAGGTGGGGGGGGGGGGGGGTAGTTAAATTCTAATGCTTGTGATCTATGTAACCTAGGCCAAGCCTTTCAAAGCCTAACTTAGTTTAGTTAAGTTCCATTTGAATGAAAGTATTGAATGACATTATATGCACTTTGAGTTGAATTGAATTTCAATTCAATTTAACAATTTGATTTGAATTGAATTGAATTTGAATTCACTAAAAAAGAAATGAGATATACAATGATGGAGAAGGTAGCAAAAAATACTCATGAATATGGTGTTGGGAGAAAAAAACTTTAAAAAGATTCAAATTTGAAAAACATATATCCATGCTTCTATATTTGGGAATGGGTTAAATAGATTCTAAGTTGAATTTAGTAGGATGAAATATTATGGGACCTTATAGTTGGGTGGTTGTAAGCTAAGGTGATTCATTTTTTAGGGATACATCACTCCCTAAAATTCCATTAGGTATTATTAAAATGACAATTTACTATGATATCATTGGTTAAATAGGGAATTACATGGTGATGAATGAAATAAAAATGTCCATATGAAACAAAACCTATTTAGAAAACCTTTTAACATAAAAAATTGAAATTCACCAAAAAATGATTATGATATGGACTTATGAAAATATGACCCATTTCAAGCCATTCAAAAGTCCATATCTTTTTTTTGGTTAAAGTGTTTCTAGCAAATGTTTTGCATTTATGTTTATGTTGCTTTAATATATCATCTATTGAATTTTTATAAAATATCCAAAATAAAAACCATACATAAAAATGCATGTATAGAGAGGCATAAATAGAAACCAATCCATATTTTTCAACTTTAAAAAGACTTCCATTATTATATATTTAGTGCATATATGTTATAATTTTTTTATATTTATTCAATTTGAAATTTTTAATCTAATCAACAATCTTTCACATGTTGCAACTTGTTGTCATCATTTTAAAAATCACAAATTGGCCCATTTTTTCATTCCTTTCCCCCATTTTAACACCTTTTATGATGATGTTTTTTTCTAGGTGACCAATTCATTTTGGGACAAATTACTAAAAAAAAGACAATCATTGGTATATCTCTAGCCACATGGTGGTTGAACACCTTAACAATCTACTACTTAGATTTAACCTTGTTTGTTTTTGTCTCTTTGGAAAAGGACCAAGTTAATTAAGAAAGTAATATGTTAATCCTAGATAAAAATTTCAAGATTTAAGGTAAAAATACGTTTAAAGGAGCCAATGGGATTACTTTACAAGAGGATTATGAATCCTTTTTAAGTCCTTTTCATTTTTTCATATGAAAGATTTTTTGAAAGATTTTTTTTGCAACTTGTTATTTAAAAAAAAAAAAAGTTGCCCCAATGTACTACGTGCTTTATATTAGTCATTGTTGAACAAGTATGAATTTCTCAAAGTGTGCATATTTTGCTAGATTTTGCGTTTCACCTTGAAAATTTAGCATAATTTGAATTATTGAAAAAATGTTAATTACTTTAGGATTTTGTTTCTTATATCATAAATTATTACTTTGTTTATATGTCAATCATATTACACCCCATTTACATGTGGTAAAAGACTTTTGAAACATGAAACATACTTTGAATTTCTAAGAATTCAAACCTCATAACTTTTAAATTGTGAGTGTTTTTTTGAGTTTGGTTAATAGGATGAAAGCACAATCAATTAGACACAAAAAGTAATCTTTGAAGTTGTAGTCATATTTTTACATATAAATGCAAGAAAATAGAGTTAAAACTAGTATTGTGTGTGTATGTGTCAATAACCATGTATATGTGTGTAAATCCCGTGTAATTGTAAATCATTTACACTTACACTTACATTATTTACACTTACACAAAATCAATTTAAATATTTGTCAAATACACTTACCTGGCCATGTGTAAATGTTTTGGGGCGTGTAAGTAAGTATATATACTAAGGTTATTTGTAACTTGTCACCTTGTTTTTGGGCCTCCTTTCAACCTCAAACCCCTCTTTCAATGTGTCCATAAAGTGAGGAAATTTTATAAAATTTGGGTATGAAATGGTGAAACTCAACATTTAATGTATAAGGTTCTAAAGTAATTATAATAGATGTATAGGTAGGAACAATGAAAAAATATGTAGTAGTAATGGAGGCACTTAGGAAAAATGAAAGACAAGGTGAAACTCAGTTTATCATAAAAATTGATGGGTTTTTTAATTTTCCCCTCTCCTCTTGAATCCCAATGAATTGTTTTTACATGTATTTTTTGAATCTCACCTTGTTTATGACCAAACTCACTATTTTGATGTTATATATCTTTATTTTATAAATAAATTTATTATATCTTTATTATACACCTTTAATGACCATACTTTCTTGCAAATCCATATTAATTAATTGTTGTTGCATGTTTTGACGGGGTTTTTTTTTGCAGTGGGCCATTGATTGGCATATCACCAAAAACATTATGAAAACCCCCCTATCCCTTTAAAAAAATTACATTGTTTTACACTTACATTGTTTTACACCACCATATAAAATCATATAAATTTATTTGTTTTACATTTAGATTTTTTTACATAATTGGGTAAAACCATATAAATGTATTGCTTTTTACATGGCTTAAAATAAATTTACACGTTTTGTGTATACATTTACACTTACATTTACATGAATGCAAATGGATATTAGACACTTACATTTACATGAAATGTAAATAGATTTCATTATGGGATCGACACTTACAAAGAGTGTAAATCCCAAACCATTTGCACGCACAACATTTGTCAAAACCTTTTAATCATTGCCAAACCATTGTGTCATTAAATATTGCATTTATGATATGTTGTATACAAAATTTGAAAAACTTTAATATAGTAAAAATAGGTTAATTTTTTTTTCTGAAACTAATTAATGAAATTGTGTTCAAAATACATTAAAAGATTAAAATATAAATTACTTTTACATTGTAAGTTGAAAGTGCATAAATAAAATTTAGAATGTCATTAACCAAGAAATAGAAAAATTCAAATTTCCATCTATTAGAAGCTTACTTACTTTGTTTGTTCAGACAACATGCAAAGTAAAAAAATTCTACTTGTACAGTCGTGAGAAATCTACATTATTTTATTTTAAGCATGTGATTCTTCAACATCATTGGAATAAATTAAAAAAATGTTAATATTGATCATTGAAATATATAATTTTTTAAAGTTTAACATGTTAAGACTTAGTTTATTGGTATTTTATATATTTTTGGACAAGGTTCATGCTCAGAGGTTTTTCCATTTCAATTAGTTAGGTCTTGATATATGGTAGCACCATGTTAATTGAATTTTCTTTGAAATAATTTTATGCGTTCAAATTTTCCAAGGCTAGATTTTCCAAAGCATTACCCATTGTGCTTTGAGAATTTAAGGTTCAAATTATTTGTTAATCCATAACAAGATCATAAAAATGATCATAGATTTTTCATAACTTCTTCCTTTGGGGAATGTTAACGTGTGAGCAAAATAATTTTCGTACAAACGATTGAAAGTATCCCCCAAAAAGGAAATAAAATCAATCATTTAGTTTTGGATAATGTGTGCACAACAAGATAGTTTGTACAATATATGTGACTATCAACTCCATGATTGTGGTGAGGCTTTTGCTTCTAACAAAGATTAAATGATACAAGAATTGCCACAAGATGTTTTATATAGTTTGAGAGAGATTACAATCCATCCACAATTTCCTCAAAACAAAAAATGTTGACAAAGTACACATCCCATGTTTTATTGTACAAAAGATACACACACATTAAAACTATTCATGGAGTATAAGATTTCTAGTCCAAAGTCCAAGCTGATCTTATACACCAAAAGGGTTCATAGGAATTGATGCTAGTCCCCCATTTTAAGGTTCCCCTAGAATGGGGTATGATCTACTCCAACAACATTTTGCTTGCACCTTGTACTTGGTGTGCCATGGGTTGGTTGCCACCCATAAGCTAGCAACTCGATTGGGTGTGAATTGGTTCACCAAACAATACTTAATACACTTGGGTGCAAATTAGTTTTCACCAAATGAAGCTCCAAAGTACTTGTGTGCAAGCTAAGACTCGCCATACAATGTGTTGAAAATATGGCTCATTATTGAAGGCCATTATATCCATGGATGTCCCTTATAAATGGGATATCCTTTCTAGCACCTGTGATTTCATGGATGAACTTCTAGTCCATGTAAGTTCAACTTTTTAAATCATGGAATTCTGTCTATAAAATTTTATCAATCAAACTTCATCCATTACGCCCTTGAAAATTCACAAATGATATTTTATGGATGTTCGTCCATGGAATTTGGATGACTTTTATTGCACAAAATAAGATTGTGAATGAATTACATTTCATGGATGACCTGAAATTATTGGTCATATTTCTTTGGATAAAATTTCTTTTATCTTAAGGTTTCACAAATTTTCACAAATGGACTTCTGTCCCATAATCCATCCTCATTTATAAAAATGAATACAAAGAAAAGAATTAAATTTGAACTTGAAACCTTTCAATTTGCTCTCAATCAAAAATTAATGTTTAAAAAATTAATTTAGGTGGTAGCTTGAATTTTGAAAGGGCTCCTCTCGAGCTTCAAAGAGCCATCAAGTCAGAGAGAGAGAGAGAGAGAGAGAGAGAAGGAAGGAGGGGAGAAGCCCTGGGCAGCCTGTGGGAAAAGAAAAAATCAAGGGCAATCTGATTTTCTGGGGCAGAAGTTTTGGCAGAAGTCAGGCATTGGACAGCCCAGAAAATAAAAAAATTGTGGGCAGCTTGAAGCTTGTTCAAGTTGTCCACAAGGTGAAGTGGACTTAACAATTCGGCTAAATAGACAATTTGGCTAAATAGCCAAATAGTGATGTGGAGTTGAAGACTTGGGAATGTGGACATGCCAAATTGGTCCAAGTGAAGTTGCCAAAGAGGTAAAAATCAACTTGACAAAATAGCCAAATAGCAATGTGGACTTGATAATTTGGCAAAATTGCTTCGAAAAACTAGAGAAGTGAACTTGGCAAAATAGCCGTGCAAACTGCACTCCATACCCGTGTTGTGCGGTTATTTGATTATTTAAAAAATAACCGATGGTTCTGGTTCTTTTAAAAAACTCAGAATTAAAGAACCACGAGTGCCCGTTTTTTTAGAAACAAAACCCCCCAGAATCAGAGAACCGCCGGTTATGAGTATTTCAAGAGACATCAAAAGAACCAGCAAAAGAGTCAGTGGTTGGTTAGGAAGGCGAGTTTTTGAAAATTTCAATTTTTTTTTGAGAACCAAGGTAAGGATATTGTGTATTAAGGCATTAATTAATTAATTACTTTTTGGAATTGCCAAAAAGTTCTGAAAAAATGTGCCTGGCATGCCAAAAATATGAAACGAGCTCTCAAGCACAATAGCTTCATTATTTAACATAATGCCAAAATTCCAAAAATATTATTATTCTTACTACCGAACATAACTGATAAAAATAAACTAAAATAAAATAAAATAAAATAAATTAAATGACGCACCCTTTCCTAATAGTAGCCTAGGTACTAGGTACTAGGTACATGAATTAAATAATCACAAAAGACATGCTTTGATTGACTATGGAGCTTGCAAAAAGGCCCATGGCTCCATGTGAATTAGGGGTATATCCAAAAGGTTCAATTCTCTTTATGTGGTAGGGGACCCCCCCCCCCCCCCCCCCCC
>Ga0209611_10001331_pt1 | contig 41582 bp, 32 predicted proteins | sample S1TSphgellanicum_3_FD_187693 | JGI IMG/M metagenome (GOLD analysis project Ga0209611, IMG submission 187693) | Host-associated microbial communities from peat moss isolated from Minnesota, USA - S1T2_Fc - Sphagnum magellanicum MG (SPAdes) (version 2) | ecosystem: Host-associated > Plants > Peat... | reverse complement strand
GACCCTGATGCCGAAGTCTGCCGACCTCGTCGTGGCGATGCTCGCAATCTGGCGCTGCGGGGCCGCGTACGTTCCGCTCTTCACGGCGTTCGCTGCGCCCGCCGTCTCGATGCGTCTCGACGCGAGTGACGTTCGCGTCGTCATCGTCGATGCGGGGCAACGCGCGAAACTCGGCGCGACCGGCCGAACGGTGATCGTCGCGGGCGGTCCCGGAAACGCGGGCGACGTCGCGTTCGAGGATGCGATTGCGGAACACGGCCCGCAAGCGCAGCCGGCTCGCCTCGGAGGCAACGGTCCCTTCGTGCGGCTCTTCACGTCGGGGACCACCGGCGATCCGAAAGCCGTCGTCATCCCGGCGCGTGCGCTTGCGGCGTTCGTTGCGTATCAGGAGATCGGGCTCGACGTTCGCGCGGGCGACGTGTTTTGGAACGCGGCCGATCCGGGCTGGGCCTACGGTCTCTACTACGCGATCTGCGCGCCGCTCGCCACCGGTCGAAGAAGCCTGTTGCTCGCCGCGCCGTTTTCCGCCGACCTGACGTTCCGCGTGCTCGCCACGTTCGGCGTCACGAATTTCGCCGCGGCTCCCACCGTCTATCGCGCGCTACGCAACGCGGGCGGCGCGCCGGATGCGCTGAAGCTACGCGTCTGCTCGAGCGCGGGCGAGCCGTTGAACGCCGACCTCGTCACCTGGGGACGAGACGCGCTCGGCGTTCCCATCAACGATCAGTACGGCCAAACGGAGCTCGGCATGGTCGTGGTCAACGCGCACGCTCCGGCGGCCGCGGCGCCGCTACGACCCGGGTCGATGGGGCACGCGATGCCGGGATTCTCGGTTGCGATTCTCGCGGAATCGAGCGACGACATCGTCGCTCCGGGCGAGCCGGGTCGCGTCGCCGTCGATCTCCACGCGAGCCCGCTGATGTGGTTCGAAGCCTACGCGGACGCGCCGGAGCGAACCGCGGAGCGTTTCATCGGGAACCGTTGGTATCTCACGGGCGATGCGGGCCGCATGGACGCGGACGGTTACGTCTTCTTCTCGTCGCGCGACGACGACGTGATCATCATGGCCGGCTATCGCATCGGCCCCTTCGACATCGAGTCGGTTCTCCTCGAGCATCCCGCCGTCGCCGAGTCTGCCGTCGTCGGCGTACCCGACGATTTGCGCGGCGAGGTCGTCGAAGCGTTCGTCGTTCTGCGGCCGGGCGTCGAAGCGACGACGGCGCTCGTGACCGATCTCCAACAGCACGTCAAGGACGGCTTCGCCGCACACGCGTACCCGCGCCGCGTGCACTTCGTGCCCGAACTGCCGAAGACGCCGAGCGGGAAGATCCAGCGCTTCCTGTTACGAGAAACGCGGCGGCAAGCATCGGGCAGCGCGGGGCCGAACGCAACGCCTTCATGAAAGCCCTCGAACGCCTTTTCGAAGGCGTCCTTTGGAATAGCCGATTGCTCGTGATCGTCGCCGTGATCGCCAGCATCGTCGGCGCGATCTTGATGTTCTACATCGCGAGCGTCGACACGGTGTATCTCGTGCAGGACGTCACGCACTATGCCGGCTCCGACGCATACGTTCGCGCCAAAGAGCACGCGAAGGTCGTCGCGCACGTGGCCGCGATCATCGACGGCTACCTGTTCGCCGCGATCATGATCATCTTCAGCCTCGGTCTCTACGAGCTGTTCATCGGACGCATCGTCGCCGCCGAGTCGTCGGAAGTCGCTCCACGCCTGCTGTTGATTCATACGCTCGACGATCTCAAGGACCGGCTCGCGAAGGTCGTGTTCCTCATCCTCATCGTGCGCTATTTCGAATACGCGTTGCAGTCCGAGATCGAAGGGCCGCTCGATCTTCTCTATCTCGCCGTCGGTATCGCGCTCGTCGCCCTCTCGCTCTATCTCACGAGTAAGAACGGCCACACTACTCCTGCCCCGGAGAAACCGTGAACGCGGAAGTCCTCGAGCCCGTCGAGCGTGGAACGCGCATCTCCCTCGGGAAAGCGGCGCGCGCGCGCATCAAGCGCTCCGACCACGCAATCTTGCCGCCGAGACCGGCGAACTTCGACCTGATCGATCACATGGAGCGCACGACCATCGACCGCGTGCCGTCACTCCTCCCGATCCGCCATTTTCGCATGGCGTCGTCGACGTTTGCGTTCTATCGCGGCACGGCGGCACTGATGGCGCTCGACCTCGCTCGAACGCCGGAGAGCGGCATCCTCGTCCAGATTTCCGGCGACGCTCACTGCGCGAATTTCGGCGCATTTGCCACGCCCGAGCGCAACGTGATCTTCGACGTGCGCGACTTCGACGAAACGCTGCGTGGACCGTGGGAGTGGGACCTCAAGCGCCTATGCGCGAGCCTCGTCCTCGCCGCTCGCGACGTCGACGCGGCGAAGGCCACGGCCGAGATCGCGGCGGCGAACGCAGCGCGAGCCTATCGCGAGCGCATGCTCGAGCTCGCGCGTCTCTCGACGCTCGATACATGGTACGCACGCGTCGACGTTCGCGAGATTCTCGAGAGCGCGGGATCGGATACGATCCGAAAGCGTCGCCGCACCTACGTCGAGGGCATCGAGCGGCGCACGATTCAAAAGGCATATGACGACATGACCGAGGTGGTCGGCGGCCAGCGACGATTCGTCGACGAGCCACCCATCGTCTATCACGCCTCCGCGGGAGACGATCGCTTTTTCGACGTCGAAGAACTCTTCGCTCGCTATCGTGAGTCGCTTCCGGCCGATATCTCCGCACTCTTCGATCGCTTCCGACTCGTCGATTGGGTCGTAAAAGTGGTCGGCGTCGGCAGCGTCGGCACGCGTTGCGCCGCCGCCCTCTTCCTCGCCACGGACGACGATCCGCTCATCCTTCAAATCAAGGAAGCCGGTCCGTCGGTTCTCGAGGAGTATCGCGGGCCGAGTACGTTCGCAACGCATGGGGAGCGCGTCGTTGCCGGACAGCGGACGATGCAAGCCGCGAGCGATCTTTTTCTCGGATGGACGAGCGAGAGCGGTCGCGACTATTACGTGCGCCAGCTGCGCGACATGAAGGGCGTCCCGGATCTCGAAGATATGGGCGACGAACAACTGACCGATTTCGCGCGATTCTGCGGCCGAACGCTCGCGGGAGCGCACGGACGCAGTGGAAACGCGGCGGCGATTGCCGGCTACCTCGGAAAGAGCGACGTCTTCGACCTAGCGATCGTCGAATTCGCCCTCGCGTACGCCGATCGCGCGACGGACGATCACCGCACCTTCGTCGAGGCGATCGCCGCGGGACGCGTGGAAACGAAAGAGGCGTAGCGAGCGCGGCTTCGGTAAAGGGCGGGATGCGCGGTTTGATGATGGACGTTCCGCTCCAGATCAGTTCGATTCTCAAACACGGTGCGCGCTTTCACCACGACGTCGAGATCGTATCGCGCACCGTGGAAGGGCCGATCCATCGCTACACGTATCGCGATCTCGCCGCGCGTGCCGCGCGGCTCGCGCACGCGCTGCGCGCGCTCGGCGTGCGGGACGGCGACCGCGTCGGCACGCTCGCGTGGAACACGTACCGGCACGTCGAGCTCTACTATTCCATCGCAGGCATCGGCTCGGTCTGCCATACGATCAATCCGCGCTTGCACCCCGAGCAGATCGCGTACATCGTGCGGCACGCGAACGACGGCATTCTCTTCATCGACCTCACGTTCGTACCGCTCGTCGAGTCGCTGCAGCAGCAGTTGCCGAGCGTGCGCGCGTACGTGATCATGACCTCACCGGAAACGATGCCCGCGACGTCCCTGCCGAACGCACTCTGCTACGAGACGCTGCTCGCCGCGCAACCGGATTCGATCGACTGGCCGGTTTTCGACGAGAACACCGCATCGGGACTGTGCTACACATCGGGAACCACGGGCGATCCGAAGGGCGCGCTCTACTCGCATCGCTCGACCGTGCTGCACGCGATGACGGGCGCCATGGCCGAGATGTCGTGGATGCCCGAAAGCCGCATCTGCATCATGCCGATCGTGCCGATGTTCCACGTCAATGCCTGGGGCTTTCCGTTCGTCACGCCGATCATGGGCGCGAAGCTCGTGCTCCCCGGTCCGCTTCACGATGCCGCGAGCCTCTACGAGCTGATCGAGAACGAAGGCGTGCGGCGTGCCGGAGCGGTGCCGACCGTGTGGCTTTCGATGCTCGATTATTTGGAGCGCACCGGAAAACAATTGACGACGCTCAAATCGATGCGCGTCGGCGGCTCGTCCGCGCCGGCGTCGATGGTCGCCGCATTCGAAGCGCGCGGACTCGAGGTCACGAACGGTTGGGGCATGACGGAGATGAGCCCCGTCGGCACCACGGGCACCGTCAAAGCAAAGCATCTCGATAGCCCGGAACGCGCACGCTATCAAGCGACGCAGGGGCGCGCGATCTTCAACGTCGACATGCGCGTGATCGGCGAGGACGGCGCGATCGTGCCGGACGACGGCATCTCACAAGGCGAGTTGCACGTACGCGGACCGTGGGTCGCGTCGGCGTATTACGAGAATCCCGCCGCAACGGCCGCCGCGTTTACGAGCGACGGCTGGTTTCGCACGGGCGACATCGTCTCGATCGATCCCGATGGCTACATGAGCCTGCGCGATCGCAGTAAGGACTTGATCAAATCCGGCGGCGAGTGGATCAGCTCGATCGACCTGGAGAATGCCGCGGTCGCGCATCCGGAGATCGCGGAAGCCGCGGCCATCGGCGTGCCGCACCCAAAGTGGTCCGAGCGGCCCGTCCTCTGCGTGGTGCGCCAGCCGGGCAGCACGCTCGACCGGGCCGGCGTCCTCGCATTCCTCGATGGGAAGATCGCGAAGTGGTGGATGCCCGACGACGTCACCTTCGTGGACGCGCTGCCCCACACGGCCACGGGCAAAGTCTCGAAGCGCGACCTCCGCGAACTCTATGCAAAGGGTCTGGCACAAGCTCTTTAAAATCGGGGCGGCGAGGCCCCCCGATGCCCCCCGAGCCCGCACTCGCGGGCTCACGCAGGGTAGCTTAATACCACTAGCTGGTGGACCGTGGTATACTAGTAGTTCGGGAAGCTTGGCCGTACATGGCCGGATCGGGACGTCGTTTGAAAAAGTACACCGGAAAAGTCCGTAATGGCAAAGCGGAGGTCCGCGTCAAGGACAGCACCGCCGCCGGAACGTCGTCGCTGCGCTGCCTCGATTTTGCGACGCCGACCTTCGGCTGGGGCTTCCACGGCAGCGCCTCCGAAGAGCTCGCGATCGCGATCCTTCACGACCATTTCGGTTCGCCGGGTACCTCGTTCACGGGCCGCGTGCTCAAGCTGTACCGCAGCTTCACCGCCGACGTGATCGCGCAATTCGAAAACGGCGAGCCCTTCTCGCTCTCCGAGCACGCGATCGCGCGCTGGGTCGGCGCCAACGGCCGCTTGGCAGCTATTTAGGGGCCGTGGCCGCTGGCGGCGAGGAGATTGAGCGTGTGGCCTATGGGATCGCCGCCTATTTTTCCGTGCCCCGGCACCACGATCGTGGCGCTTCGGTACCGCGTTTGTACCGCGCGTAGCGAGGCGTACCAGTCGGCGAGAACCGCGTCGTCGAGATTTCCGAGCGTAGGCGCCGCGATCGTTCGCACGAGGCATCCGCCGAAGACGATCCCGTATTCCGGAAGCGCGAAGGTCAGGTTATCGCGCGTGTGACCCGCGCCGGGGAAGAACGCCTCACCGATATCGGCGAAGCGCTGGGGCGCTGCATCGACCCCCACGAGCGGATCCGGCGGATCGTACCCGTGCTCCATCGCGAGGCCGACCGTGAGCGGGTTTCCGCTCACGGGAATCGAGGCCGCTTCGAGCGCGGAGATCCCGCCGAGCCGGTCCCCATGGAAATGCGTGACGAGCGCGAGCGCGATCGGCTTCCCGCGCGCCGCGGTCCACGACATCAGAGCGGCTGTCTGCCGCGGAGTCCAGCCCGTGTCGATCAGGACCGCATCCCGTTCGCGCTCGACCAGTAAACCGTTCGCTGGCATCAACGTTCCGCTCAGATTCGCAACCGTCGTGTGCACCCAAACGTGCGATGCGAGCCGTGCGACCGATACGTCGCTCCCGATGTCGAGCATCCGCGGAACCGCGGGCGCGAGACCGGATTCCCAGCGTTCGACGGCGCCGGAAGCGCCGGCCGCCGCGACGAGTGCGGCACCGCCCGCAAGCAGCGCGCACGCGTCCTTACGCGCGATGATGGATCTCTGCCGCGACATGCTCGAAGCCTATCGCACGCGAGCGAGGACGACCTTCAGACGTTCGGGAAACGCCTACGAATCTCGGCGCTTCTTAAGGAGTTACGTTGTCGTTCTTTCTGCTCGCCATATGCTGCACGATTAGCGGCGACGTTCGCGCAATCTCCGGGACGCCACTCGTGAATGCGACGGTCGTGGCGAGCGGCGCGGGCGCAGCGCGGCAAACGACCTCCGATGGCAGCGGCCACTTCACGCTAACGGCACCACCCGGCACGTATAGCATCGCCGCGTCGGAACGCGGGTTCGCCCCGATAACCGTCTCGGTCGACGCGAGCCGCGACGTGAGCTTGCAACTCTCACTCGAACCGCTGGACTCGCCGAAACTCCGCATGATCGGCGCGGCCTCCTCCGATGGCCGGTTGCTCCCGATCGCGGGAACGATCCCATCGATCACGTTCACACGCGCGGATTTCGACGCGCTCGGCGACGATCGCATCGTCGACGGACTTCGAGAGCTTCCCGGAGCCACGTTCTCCCGGCCCGACGGCGGTGCGGCGAGCGCGATCTCCGTCGTGTCCCTACGCGGACCCGACCCATCGGAATCGTTGCTCGCGCTCGACGGGCAACTCCTCAACGACGGAAATACCGGAGACGTCGATCTCTCGCGACTGCCCGTCGCCGCGTTTTCCGCCGTCGACGTGACCGAAGGGCTCGGACCGCAGGATTCCAATGGAAGCAACACGTTCGGTGGCGCGATCAATCTGATCACGCTGCAACCGACGAAAGCGCCGCACGAGAGCGTCCAGCTTTCGGGCGGCACGTTCGGGCGCAGCGAAGCGTCGTTCAATGCGACGGGCACGCAAGGGCGTCTCGGATACGCCGCCGCGCTCGACGATCAGAACGAATCCGGTTACGTCAACGAGACCGTGCCGCTCTACTCCTCGACCAACCCGGAATGTTCGCCCTGCGCGACGCCGCTCGGATCGTCGGTCGCATCGCATACGGCACTCGGCACGCTGACGTACGCGTTCTCACAGAATGCCGACGTTACGGGACGCGTGTTCGTGCTCGGCGACAATCGCGATCAGAGTAGTGCCTTGAACGGAATCGACCGCAACGCCGGAGATATCGGAACGCCCGAATACGGTTCGTTCATCGGGCCGGGCGAACAGTCGTTCGCGCAGGTGATACGTGCGTATCAGATTCGCGCGCGCTCGCCGCTCGGCGCGGGCGAACTCACGACCGATCTCTCGGAGAGCGACAACGACGTTGCGATCGCCGGCGGTTCCGCCTCGCCGTACGATATCGATCACCAGGATCGCCGCTACAACGGCGGCCTCACGTGGCAACGAACGTTCGCGACGTCGCAGTTCGCGGTCGGCGGTTACTCGCGTTACGAGTCGCTCTCGTTCGTCGGACCCGACTCGAGTCCGACCGTCGGTCAAACGATCGACGTTCTGTATCTTCGCGGCGGATTCGAGCCGATCGAGAAGTTGCGACTCGACGGCGGCGTGTTCGAATCGCGCTACACGACGTTCGGATCGAATCTCGACGGACGCTTCGGTGCGATCTACAGCATCGATCCCGCGACGTCGCTGCGTTTCTCGCTCGGCACGGGGTTTCGCGCCCCGCTCTTGTTCGAACGGTATCGCTTTTCATACGACGCGCTTCCACTCGACGGCAACAACGTGTTCGTGGGCCAGGGAAGTCCGAACGAATTGCCCGAGCACGCGACCGAATACGAACTCGGCATGTCGCACGAGTTCTCGCGGCGCTCGACGCTCGACGTCTCCGTGTACCAAACGAATTTGCGGAACCCGGTCGAGATTTTCTATCCGCTTGCGGCCGTCGCCGCGGGCACGTGCAAGAACAACTCGTACGCGGACCCGAATCCCGCATGCGTCTCGTACAACTCGAACGTCGGCAATGCGGTCTATCAGGGAGCGGAATTCCGCTACTCGCAAGCGTTCGAGCCGGCGGGCATCCTCGTGACCGCACGCTATGGACTCAACGTCGCGTACCCGAAAGATCTCAACGCGCAATTTTCGAATCCGACCTCCGGGGGCAACCTGGTCGATAACGCACAGTTCCTCGGCATCCCGCAACAACAGGCGTCGCTTCAAATCGATTGGAACCGCGGCGATTGGCACGCGGCGACGGCGGGATTCGTCCGCGGCAACAACAACGAACTCAGCCAGGCGCCGTTCACGGTCGTCGATGCGATCGTCGGGCGACGCTTCGGCCCGAACGCCGACCTCTCGCTCGCGGGAACCAACCTCTTCAACGCAGCTGCGGGCCGCTTCACACAGTTCGGTGCGGGCGTGCCGTATCGCGGGGTCACCGGCCAAGACGCGAGCGGAAACCCCATCTACGGTGCGCTTCCGACGGATGCACTCTACATCGAGCCGGCCGGCTTCCGTTTGATCTTCACGCTCCATCGCTAGGGGAGCCGCTCGCGTGAAATCGGGGGGCCTTTGCTGGCCCGATTTCAAAGCTCTCCCTATGAGATCGACCCTGTCCGCCCTTCTTGCCTTCGCACTCCTCGCCGCTCCGTTTCAAAGCGCTCTCGCCGCCGACGCCCCGACCACGACCGTCGACGCGATCCATCCGACGATCGTCGATTGGTCGCTGACGCCGGATCAAATCAAGACGTCGTGCGCGGCCGCCATCGCGAATGCGCGCGGCGCCGAGCGCGCGCTCGGATTGCGTCGCGATGCATCGACCTTCGATACGGTCACGCTTGCGATCGAAAACATCGGCTCCGATCTCGGCGACGCGCTCGTCGCGCAGACGTTCCTGAGCCAGATCTCACCGGATCCGAAGGTGCGGGCCGCATCCGAGGCCTGTTCGGACGACGTCGGGGCGTTCGGCGCGGATGAGACGGCCGATCCGATTCTTTACCAGCGGCTCGTGGCGGCCGACCGCGCGTCGACGAACCTCGATCCCGCCGATCGCGCGCTTTCGAAGCTCTGGATTCAAAGCTTCAGCCGTTCGGGCGCGGGGCTCGCGCCCGCGCAGCGCGCCGAGTTCGTGCGGCTCTCGAAGGAGTTGAACGATCTCGAACTCCGTTTCGTGCAGAACATGCAGAACGATAGGTCGACGATCGCGATTACGAAGGCGCAGGCTGCCGGTTTGCCGGACGATTTCGTCGCGTCCCTGAAAGCGACGCCGACCGGCTACATCGTCCGCGTGAGCGACAGCACGGTCACCCCGTTTCTTTCGAACGACGGCGACGAAGCGGCGCGCCGCGCGTTCTACGTGGCGTACGAGAACATCGCAAGCCCCGCGAACGTGAAGCTCCTGGAGCGCGCGATCGCCGTTCGCGATCGCCTCGCGCACCTGATGGGATTCCCGACGTGGGCGGCCTATCAGTTGGACGTTCGCGTCGATCGCAGCCCCGCGCATATCATGAAGTTCCTGAACGATCTCAATACCGAACTGCAGCCGCGCGCGCGCAAGACCATCGCGGAGTTCACCGCGCTCAAAGCGGCGGCGACGCACGATCCGCACGCAAAGCTCGAAGCGTGGGATTCGATCTATTATCGCAATCAGCAGAGCAAGGCGAAATACGCGGTCGATCCCGAGGAGATCAAACAATATTTCCCGGCGGAGCACACCGTCGATGCCGTCCTAGCGATCTATCAACACCTACTCGGCGTTACGTTCGCGCGCGTGACCGACGCCGTCGTCTGGGTTCCCGGCGTTACCGAATATGCCGTGACCGACACCGCATCCGGGAAATTTCTCGGGACGTTCTTCCTCGATCTTTACGCGCGCGATGGGAAACCCGGCGGGGCATTCAACGCGGCGGTCCTCCCGGTGCGCCGCCTCGCGGACGGATCGTATCGTCCGCCGATCTGCGTGATGGTGGTGAGCGATTGGCCCGCGGCCGTCGCCGGCAAACCCGTGCTGCTCACCCACGGTGACGTGACCACGTTCTTCCACGAGTTCGGCCACAACATGGCGGCACTCCTGACCACGGCACCCTACGAGAGCTTGACGCAGTTTCAACAAGATTTCGTCGAAGCGCCCTCGCAGATGCTCGAGAACTTCACGTGGGATCCGCAAACGCTACGCGAGATCAGCTCGAACGTGACGACGGGCCAACCGCTGCCGGACGCGCTGATCGCGAAGCTGGTCGCATCGCGCTGCGCCTCCGATCGGCTGTGCAACGCGTACTCCGCCGTCGGCCAACTCACGTACTCGATCGTCGACATGCGCTACCATATGTCGGGCCCGCACGTCGACACGACGGCGGTATGGGCGTCGGTCGCGCGCGAAACGTTACCGTTCGACTACGTTCCGGGAACCCATCCGCAAGCGTCGTTCGGCCATTTGATGGGCGGGTACGACGCGGGCTATTACACGTATCTGTGGTCGCTCGTCTACGCACAAGACATGTTCACGGCGTTCCAAAAGGGCGGGCTCGACAATCCGGCCGTGGGCATGCGTTATCGGGAGACGATCCTCGCTCCGGCACGGATCCTCGATCCCACGATCGAGGTCAAGAATTTCCTCGGACGCCCGATGAGTCCCGACGCGTTCTACAACGGTTTCAAGAACGCGACGTGAGCGCGTTCACACGAGGGTGACGGCACCCGTCGAAAGGTCGTAGCTCGCCCCGACCACGTGCATCTTCCCGCTCGCGGTCGCGTCGGCGACGACCTTCGACGCGGTTCCGAGACGCTTCACGACGTCGCTCACGTTCGCGAGAACGGCGTCGTGAAGAACGTCTCCGTTTTCGTGCAGCGAACGTTTGACCGCGGGCTCGATCGCGGTCACGAGCGTTCCGATGTAGCCGGGAACCGTCTGGCCGGCCTTCACCGCGTCGAGCGTCGCGGCGACCGCGCCACACTTTTCGTGACCTAAGACCATGAGGATCGGCGAATGGAAATGCTCGATCGCGTACTCGATCGAGCCGATTCCGAAGTCGCCGGCAATGTTGCCCGCGACGCGCACGACGAACAGCTCACCGAGCCGAGCGTCGAAGATCACCTCCGGGGGAACGCGCGAATCCGCACACCCCAAGACGATCGCGAACGGCGTCTGTGCGGCCGAGATTTGCTGCCGCCGATCGTAGTGATTGTTGCAGTTGACGCCCGTATCTTTGCGGTACCGCTCGTTCCCCGCGAGGAGCGCGGCGAGCGCACTGGTCGGCGTATACGACGACGGCGGAGCGGCGGCACCGGCAGCTCCGGCGAACGCGGCCGGCGCAACGAGGCCGGCAGAGAGACCCTTGAGGGCAGCGGCTCGAGAAACGCGCATACGCGGCTCCTTTGAAATCGGGGCGGCGTGCCCCCGATGGCCCCCGAGCCCGCACGTGCGGGCTCTTTTGAGCCACATCGGTTCTTCGTTTGTGAGGCCGCACGGCGACCCCTCGCTACACTACGTGGGACGCACGGCCGAAACAATGGGTAGCGCTACATGCTCCCTGAGGCAATGCCCATCGAACTTTCCGCCCGGATGCAGGCCGCGAAAGCGACCCGATCGTTCCCGACGATTTCGCCGTTCCGGCTGTTCGTCGGGCTCTACGTCGCTGCGTTCGCGCTCCTCGTGCAACAGGGCCACGAAGCAGACGCGCTTCGCACGTTTCGCTATTCGCTGATGTTCCTCGCGCTCGCGTTTATTACGAACAAACTGACAAGCGCAGAACACGTCGAGCGGCCGCGCATCGGGAACCTTCCCTGGATTCAATGCGCACTGATTGGGTCCGCGATCTTCTTCACGGGTCTCGTGAGTTCACGCCTCGGTTCCGAAGACGACACGCATTTCGACGTGATCGGCAGCGTATACAGCGTCGGGTGTTGGCAATTTTTCGTCGAGGTCTGCGCCGTCTACATCGGGCTCCGGCTGGTCGGCCTCGCGCGAACGGATCTCGGTTTACGGAAATGGGTGCGCGGCGGCACGTGGGTCGCCGTCATCTGGATCGCAACCGCGATCGGGTTTCTCACGAGCGACATGCTCTTCGGCGTGATCGCTCCGCTCGAAGCGCTCCATCAGGTGGTGTTGAACGTCTTTCGAAACGGCTTCAGCGAAGAATTCCTGTTTCGCGGCGTGCTCCTTTCGCGACTACGTACCGTCGTCAACGACGACTGGGCACTCTTCACGCAAGCGATCCTCTTCGGCATCTGGCACTACGGTGCGGACGTGCGCGCGTCCGAAGGAAACGCACTCGTGACCGCGTGCTTCATGATCACGGTGCAGGCCGTGTTCGGTTACGCCCTCGGCTATCTCGCGCTGCGCACCCGATCGATCGCGATCGGTTCCGCCTTCCACGCAATCGCGGATGCGACGGACATCATATGAAGCGCCTCGTCTTCGCCGCGATCGTCACGCTCGCGATCATCAGCCTCGGTTCTCCACGGCTCCATCCCCGTTATTTCGCGCGCGATTTCAACGCCTTTTATTGTGCGGGAAAAGTTCTACAGAGCCACGCCGATCCGTATCGCGCCGAGCCTCTCGGTACGTGCGAGCGCGCGCCGAAGCACCTGGCGTTCTACACGGTTCCGAAAGGCGTCGCGTTACCGGCACCGTTGCCGCCGTACGACCTGCTCGGCTTTTCGTGGCTCGCACTCTTGCCGTACGAGGTCGCGGGAACGCTCTGGTTGCTCGCGATCGTGGCCGCGCTCGTCGTCACGATCGAAGCCGTTCACCGCATCACGGACTTGCCTCGATCGCTCTTGTGGCTCGTCTTCGGCCCGATCGACGGGTGGAGCGCCGTGCTGCTCGGCGAAATCGCCCCGATCGCCGTCGCGTCGCTCGCGCTCGCGATGCTCGCGCTACGCGAAGGCCGGCCGCGGGTCGCCGCTGCCTTCGTCGTCGCCTCGCTCTGCGAACCGCACGTCGGCATCGCGCCGTTACTCGCGCTCTTCGCGTGCATTCCCAAGACGCGGGTGCCGCTCGTATTCGCGAGCCTCGTGCTCGCCGCCGTCTCGTTCGCAAGCGTGGGAACCGTGACGGCATTTCAGTACGCGCACGTCGTGCTTCCGGCGCACGCGTTCTCCGAGATCGAAAGCACCCGGCAACTAAGCCTGACCGCCGTCCTGCATACGCTCGGCTTCAGCGACGCGACGGCCCTTTCGCTCGGAAGCATCTCATACATGTTGATGCTGATCGTCGGGATCGCGACGGCGAAGCGGCTCTCGCTGCGCGATCCGAACGACGTGCTGATCGTCGCGGCCCCGGCGGCCTTCGTGCTCGTCGGAGGGGTCTTTATTCACGCAATCCAGATGCCGGCCGCGCTTCCCGCCGCGCTCGTCGCATACACGCGCGTCGAGGGCCGGCTCAAGACCGCGATCGGGATTGCGATCATCGGGATCGCCGTGCCGTGGATGAGCTTTCTCGCGTTCGGCATCGAGTTACCGTACCTCGCATTCCTCTGCGGCATTCTCTCGTACCGGCTTCTCAAGATATCGCCGCGCGCCGCGATCGCGGTCGGGCTCGCCACGGCGTGCTTCGTGTTCGGACTCGAATACGCAATGGCGAGCGGGCCGCCGTATCCGCCGCCGGGCCAATTGCCGCCCATCCTACCGCACGATCTCGCCGAAGTGAGCTGGGGCCAAAACGTTCGGGCGATCTCCGCGATCGACCGGTCGATCTTCGATCTCGCGCGCCTGCCCACGTGGCTCGCCGTGTCGTTGCTGGCACTCACGCTGTCCCTCGCATCGCGCGCGCAACCATCCTATCGATTCGACCGCGCGACGATCGGGTTGCGCGTGCGCGCCCCGATCCAATAGCCGCTAGTCCTCGATCGCGTCGACTCGTTCGAGCATCCGCTCGGCCATCTTCGCCATCACCTCGATCGCGAAGTTCGGATTGTTTTGAACGAGTTCCGTAAAACGCATCGCGTCGATCGGCACGACTCGCGCGTCCGTGAGCGCCGTCGCGCGGACTCGTCGCGGTTGATGGTCCGAAAGCGCCATCTCGCCGAACACGTCGCCGGGGCGCGCGTGCGCTTCCGCGCTGCCGTCCTCGCGCTCGATTCCGACGCGCCCGTCGACGACCACGAACATCGCGTCGCCGGCGTCGCCCGCTTCAAAGATCGACGAACCCGCAGCGAAGTAACGAATCGCCGAATCGTCTCGAAACGCTTCGAGATGCGACGACGGGCCGACGTCCAAACCCGCGCGATCCAGCGGCTCCACCAACTTTAGGCCCACGGTCTCGTTCACGTCGCGGAGCAGTTGGGCGAGCGAACGCAGCACGATCAGGGCGAACGACGGTGCGTACTGCACGAGATAGTGGAAGCGATCCCGATCGACGGGAACGATCACACCGTCGGTCTTCGCAGCGACGCCCGAGCGGCGCGCGCCGGCACCGAGCAGCGCGAGCTCGCCGAAGATCTCACCCGAGGTGAGCGTTCCGAGTATGCGATGATGGAAGCTCACGTCGAACTCGCCCTCGATGACGACGTACATATCCGTGCCGACGTCGCCTTCTTCGTAGACGACCTCTCCCGCACGCACCGTGCGCGCACTCGGATCGGTCTCGAACAAGTGCGCGAGCCCGCTCGCGTCGCACGCGCCGCGCCCATCGATGAGCCCCTGCTCGAACGCGCGATCGATCGTCGCGAGATTGGAGAAGCCGAGGATCGGAAGCGGGATCGCGACGCTCGGACCGATCGTGCGAATCCGCACGAAGCGCTTGCCCGGGGCCGCACCGCGCAGCACCGCCTCGTTGACGCGCCGTGTGAGCTTGAGATCGAGCTCGAGTACTTGTTGCTGGAGAATATCCTGTGCGACGAGCGCGATCGAACTGAGATCGTCCGTGCGGTGCGTGCGATCGCGCAGCGCGATGTGGTCGGCGATCACGACGGTGATCTCGTCGGCACCCGCATCGATCGCCTGCCGGATCGGCGTGTTGTTGCCGATGCCGCCATCCATGTAATCGCACATCATGCCCGTTCGGTCCGCGATCGCGACCTTCGGAAAGGCGAGCGGAATCGCCGCGGACGCGACGATCGAGGCGACGTAATTCTCCGCCGAGAGCGGGACGCTCGCCCACTCCCGCGAGACGAAATCGTGTTCGAAGCTCGCATCGCTCGCGGGGAACGCGTAGAACGCTTCGGGCCGCGCCATCGTGAGGTTGGTGACGCCCACGATCAGCGTCCGTTTGAGTTCGCGAAAGTCGAGTTCCGCGTTCAGCATCTTCAGGATCGGCTTCGGGTCGAGGAGGTGCGAGATCGTGCGCAAGAATTTCGGATGCGCGAGGCGGAGTGCCGCGAGGCCGCGCGCGACGTCGATCGCGAGCCCTCGCAGCGTGCGATTGTCGCGCCCGCGCAACATCGTCCAGAGCTCCGCGATCGGCGAGATGCCGCGAATCAACGAGCGCTCGGGCACGCTGCGCCAAATCTCTCGCAGCCGATCCGTCGCCCCTTGCGCCGTAAGGGCGGCGTTGATCGCGCCGATCGAGGTCCCGCAGACGATGTCGAACTCTTCGCGCTCGCAGAGCGCGGTCACCACACCGGCCTCGTAGGCGCCGCGCGCGCCGCCGCCGCTGAGCACGAGCGCACGCCGGGGCATACCGTCTTGCATTGGCCGAGTCGATTCGCCCGGGGGAGAACGGCGACCCGCTCACCGAACGCGCTACGGTGCCGTTCCAACGCCTGCTCATCGCCAACCGCGGAGAGATCGCGATCCGCATCGCGCGCGCCGCCGCCGACCTCGGCATCGCCACGGTTGCCATCTATTCGGACGACGATGCGACGTCGCTGCACGTGCGACGCGCGGACGACGCGGCACCACTCGGTGGACGCGGCGTCGCCGCGTATCTCGATGGTGAGGACATCGTGCGCGTCGCGCGCGAACGAGCGTGCGATGCCGTGCATCCCGGCTACGGATTCTTGAGCGAAAATGCCGCATTCGCGCGTGCGTGCGCCGCTGCCGGGGTCGCGTTCGTGGGGCCCGACCCGGAGACGCTCGAACTCTTCGGCGATAAGGCGCGCGCGCGCGAGTTCGTTCGGGCGCACGCGCCCGGTGCTCTGCTCGCCGGGACGTTTGCGGATACGTCGCTTGCGGACGCGCACGCGTTTTTCGCATCGGAACGCGAAGCCGGTATCGGCGGTATCATCGTGAAAGCGCTCGCCGGAGGCGGCGGCCGCGGCATGCGCGTCGTCTCGCGCTCCGAGGATCTCGATGAGGCATACGCACGCTGCCGTTCGGAAGCGCATGCGGCATTCGGTAACGATGCGGTCTACGTCGAACGCTACGCGTCGGCGGCGCGGCACGTCGAAGTGCAGATTGCGGGCGACGGCAGCGGAGCGATCGCGCTCTTCGGCGACCGCGAGTGCTCGTTGCAACGGCGGCACCAGAAGCTCGTCGAAATCGCGCCCGCACCACATCTCGCGCCCGACGTGCGCGCGAATCTTCATGCGACGGCGCGAACGCTGGCCGAGCGCGCGCGTTTTCGCAACCTCGGCACCTTCGAATTTCTCGTGAACGAGTCGTCGATTTCGTTTATCGAAGCGAACCCGCGCCTCCAAGTCGAGCATACCGTTACCGAAGAGGTGACGGGCATCGACCTCGTGCGTCTGCAACTGCAGATCGCCTGCGGGGCTACCCTCGCCGACCTCGGGTTCGCCTCCGATGCAGATATCCCGACCCGCGGGTACGCGCTGCAGATGCGCCTCAACGCGGAAACGCTTACGGAGAACGGCGACGTGTTGCCGTCGGGTGGAAAGATCGAACGCGCGGATTTTCCGGCCGGCCCGGGCGTGCGCGTCGACACCTACGTGACCTCCGGATACACGACGAACCCGAACTTCGATTCGCTCCTCGCGAAGATCGTCGTGCGCGAACCCGGCGACGACGTGTCGCTCGCCTTCGCACGCGGCCGGCGCGCGCTCGACGAGCTCGACGTTCGTGGCGTCGCAACGAACGCGCCGTTTCTCCGCCGCCTTCTCGCGCATCCCGACGTCATCGCGGGACGATCCACGACGTCGTTCGTCGACGGGCACGCGGCCGCGTTCTTCTCCGCGGACGATATCGCAGAGCGCACCGAGGCGGACGCGACGCTCGTCGTCGCTCCGATGCAGGGTCGCGTCGTTTCGATCGACGTGCGCGAAGGCGACCGCATTCCGGCCGGCCGCGCGGTCGGCGTGCTCGAGGCCATGAAGATGGAGCACGTGGTGACGGCCGCGGCGAGCGGCATCGTCCGGCGCATCAACGTGGGCACGAACGACATCGTGTCCGCAGGCGCGACGCTCGTCGAGCTCGAGCTCGCGGAGATCGACGGCGCCGATACGATCGCCGTCGATACGAGAGACCCTACGACGATTCGCCCCGATCTCGCCGAGACGCTCGCGCGACGTGCGAAAACGTTCGACGCGTCGCGTCCGGACGCAGTCGCGCGACGTCACGCGAGCGGCGGCCGCACGGCGCGCGAGAACGTCGAGGATCTCTGCGATCCCGGATCGTTCGTCGAATACGGTGGGCTCTTGTTGCCGGCCCAGCGCCGGCGGCGGCCGCTCGAGGAGTTGATCGATCGCTACCCGGCCGACGGTTTCGTGTGCGGGTACGGCGACATCAACGGCGAGACGTTCGACGAGACGCGAACGCGTTGCATGGTACTCGCTTACGATTACACGGTCTTCGCCGGCACGCAAGGCGCGATGAACCATAAGAAAACGGACCGGATGCTCGAACTCGCCGAGCGCTCGCGCATGCCGATCGTGCTCTTCGGCGAAGGCGGTGGCGGACGGCCGGGCGATACGGATGCGCTCGGCGTTGCCGGCCTCGACGTGATGACGTTCGCGAAATATGCGGCGCTCAGCGGCAAGATGCCGCGCGTTGCGATCGTGAACGGACGTTGCTTCGCGGGCAACGCGGCGCTCGTCGGATGCAGCGATGCGATCGTCGCGACGCGGAACGCGACCATCGGTATGGGTGGCCCGGCGATGATCGAAGGTGGCGGCCTCGGCGTCTTCACGCCCGAAGAAGTCGGCCCGATTGCGATGCAGACCGCCAACGGCGTCGTCGACATCGCCGTGGCCGACGAAGCCGAAGCCGTCGCCGTTACGAAGAAATACCTCGCGTATTTTCAAGGCGATCTACCCGCGTGGACGTGCGCCGATCAAGGGCTCTTGCGTTCGGTCGTGCCGGAGAATCGGTTGCGCGTGTACGATATGCGCGCGGCCCTCGAGCTGCTCTGCGACACGGGTTCCGTGCTCGAACTCAGGCGCGGGTTCGCGCCCGGCACGATCACGGCGCTCGCACGCGTCGAAGGCAAGCCCCTCGGCGTGATCGCGAGCAACCCCGCACATCTCGCGGGCGCGATCGACGCGAACGGCGCGGACAAAGCGGCGCGCTTCATGCAACTCTGCGATGCCTTCGGATTGCCGATCCTCTTCCTCTGCGACACGCCCGGCATCATGGTCGGGCCCGATGCGGAACGAACGGCACTCGTACGCCACGCCTCGCGTCTGTTCGTGAACGCGGCGAGTCTGCGCGTTCCGTTCTTCGCGATCGTCTTGCGGAAGGGATACGGACTCGGCGCGCAGGCGATGGCGGGCGGCAGCTTTCACGCGGGATCGTTCACGGTCTCGTGGCCGACGGGCGAATTCGGCGCGATGGGGATCGAAGGTGCGGTGCGCCTCGGATATCGCAAGGAACTCGAGGCCGTCTCCGACGTGAGCGAACGCAAGGCGCTCTTCGATCGGATGGTTTCCGAGACGTACGCGAATGGTAAGGCACTAAACATGGCATCGTTCCTCGAGATCGACGACGTGATCGATCCCGCGGAATCGCGCACGTGGATTCGCAACGGCCTTCGGTTTCGGAGCGAGCCTAACGGCGGAACGCACGACGTGCGAACCGTCGACACGTGGTGAGCGTGGTGTGATGCCCGTCACCCGGAAATAGCGACGCGAACGCTCGATACAAGTACCTGAGCGACGTTTGTGTCGCCGGGGGTGGTGTTTGCTTTCGCGCCGATCGACGACGGGACTCGTACTGTTCGTGAGCGGGCTCTTGAGTGCGTGTTCCGGCGGCGGCGGTTCCCCCGGTCCCGTGACGCCGACGCCGACGTCCGTCCCTTCGAGCGTCGCTAGCGTGACGCCGATCCCGAGCTCGCACCCGTCGAGCAGCCCGACGACATCGGCCTCCCCGTCCGTCGCGCCGTCCGTCAAGCCGAGCGCGCAGCCGACGTCCTCGAGCAGCGCATCGCCCACTCCGTCGTCGCCTCCCGCTTCCTCAGCGCCGACCGCGGCGCCATCGAGCGCGCCGACCAACGGGCCGGCGCTCACGATCAATACGGCGGCGAGCCGCCTCCCGATCAGTCCCGACATTTACGGCGTGACGATCTTCTGGAGTTCCAGCACGCCGAGCGACCTCGCAACGTTCGCGAAGAACATCGGGCTCCCGGCCAATCGAGATGGCGGCGACGCGACGACGCGTTACAACTGGCAAGTCGATTCGACGAACGCCGGGAGCGATTTCTACTTCATGGCCGGCAACGGTCAGTCGAGCGTCACGCCCGGCGCGTCGGTAGATACGATCGTCAACGGCAACCGTGTGAACGGAACGAAATCGATCATCACGATTCCGATTATCGATTACATCAACAAGTCGTCGGTGACGAATTGCAGTTATCCCGACCCGCCCGTGACCAATCAAACCGGATACAATCCCTACACGCATCTCGCGAACGGCGCGCAGTGCGGAAGCGGCAGCAATTCCAGCGGATATATCACCGATAGCTCGCCGACCGCGACCGACATCCAGAATACGACCGCCATACAGGGCGCGTGGGTCTCGCATTTCGTTTCGAAGTACGGACAGGGCGCGAGCGGCGGCGTTCCGATCTACGAGCTCGACAACGAACCCAACGGTTGGATCGCCGTGCACCACGACGTACGGCCGCAGAACATCGGATACACCGAACTCGTGAACAAGTCGATCGCGATGGCTCAAGCGATCAAGGCCGCCGACCCAACCGCACTCGTGCTCGGTCCGGGCGATATCGCGCCTGCCGACGAGGGCTGTAATAGCGGCGGCGTCGCGGGCACGTGCAATAACGACGGTGCCGCGCAGCACGGCGGAACGCCCCTCGGACTTTACTATTTGCAGCAGTTCGCGATGCACTCGCCGCGATTGCTCGACTACTACTCGATGCACTATCCCGGCTCGTGCTGCTTCAGCACGAACGGCACGCTTGCGGATATGGTGACCGCGATCCAACGGCATAAGGCCTGGATCGCGCAGGCGTCGCCCGGCACGAAGCTCGCGTACGACGAATGGAATCGCGGCACGGGCAACGGTTTCGCAAACGCGCTCGCGACCGCCGACGGTCTCGGCGTCATGGGCCAACAAGGCGTCTCGCTCGCGAGCTTCTGGGGCTTGAGCGACGCGACGTACCCGAGCGCCTTCGCGTATCTCATGATGCGGGATTACGACGGCAACAGCGGGTCGTTCGGCGACACGTCGGTTTCGGCTGCGAGCGCGGATACGACGAAGCTCACGGTCTATGCCGCGCAACGCACGACGGATAACGCGGTCACGATCATGGTCGTCAACTCGACGTCGACGAATTACACGAGCGCGGTCTCACTCGCCGGTATCACCGATACGCAACCCGTGTCCGTCTACACGTACACGTCCGCGAACCCGGCCGCCATCGTACACGCAGCAAGCCTGCCCGCCGGCTCCAGCGTCACCACGACGTTCCCCGCGCAATCGATCACGATGCTCGTCGTCCCGTCGGGATCGACGCCGCTCAGTTCGAAACGGATCCGCTAGCGCCTAACGGGTCTCAAAGCAAAGGTCGCCGGATTGTTGCTTGACATCATGATGCTTATTACATAGCATCATGATGTAATGCGCACGACGATTACGCTCGACGACGACGTGGCGGCCAAACTTCAGAGTAAGGCTCGTAAGAGTGGGCGCGCTTTCAAAGATGTCGTAAACGACGCGCTGCGAAAGGGGCTCGCGGTCGATGCCCAGGCGAAGCATCTGCCACCGTTCACGATCGAAGCGGCGCACCTCCTACACTTGCGAGCGGGTCTCAACTACGACAAGGTCGAGGATATTTTCGACCAACTCGACACACCGTCTCGCGTTCGATGATCGCGATCGATACGAATCTCTTGTTGTATGCCTATGACGCCAGCGCTCCGCAGCACGTGCGCGCCCGGGCGTGGCTCGAAGAGTCGTTCTCATCGATCCCAGTGATCGGTTTACCCCTCGTTTCGGTGCTCGCGTTCCTACGTGTCAGCACGGATCGTCGCATCTCGGACGGAGCGCTGCCGCCGACGGTTGCCGCGGCTATCGTAAACGGATGGCTCTCGCGCGAAAACATTTCGATTCTCGAGCCCGGTGCACGCCACTGGCCGATCTTTTTCGGAACCTTGGCAGATAACGGGGCATCGGGAGCGCGCATCACGGACGTTCATCTCGCGGCACTCGCGATCGAACACGGCGCGACGCTCTACACGAACGATCGAGACTTTCGGGCCTTCCAAGGACTCGACGTTCGGTTCCCGCTTCAAGCGGGTTCGTAAGAACTCCATGGTGGTACGCGATCCCGACGGACCGACGGCGCAGCGACGACCTCTTCTAGGACTCGCGCTCGTCGTATTCGCGATGGCCGTGCTCGCGATCGCGTGGGGAGAGATCTTCGCACCCGCGGTCTACTCCGGCTTTCACGTTTCGTTCGGCCCATCGGGCACCAACGCCGTCGTCGACCAAATCGCGCCCGGATCGCAGATTGCAGATCGCTCGGGGCTTCGCGTCGGCGACATCATCGATACCTCAAAGATGACCCTTTCGGAACGGTATCGACTCTTCTTGCGATACAGTCCGCCCGGAACGACCATCACGGTTACGACCGTACGCGCCGACGAACGGCATGCGATCGCCCTCGAGGCGGAACCGTTTCAGTCGAAGAGACCGCGCCTTTCGGCCGTACCGTTTCTCGTTTCAGCGACGGTGAGTCTCGTCGTGATCGCGCTCGTTGCGTGGCGCCGCCCATCTCTTGCGACGGCGGCGCTCACATACTGGGCGACGGGAGCCATTACAACCGCGGCCGCGACCGGCATCTTTTCCGCCATACCGGATCCACTCTACGGCGCGGTGGCCGCGTCGATCAATGCGATCTTCTCGGTCACGCCCGGTCTCGCACTCCTTCCGTTCATCGTCCGATTTCCGCATGCGCCGCGGACGCCCGCCGAGCGAACGCGGATGCGCATAGCAGACGCACTCTTCGTGGCGGGTGCGCTCGTCTTTACGTTTCAGGCCATCTTCGAGCCCGTTCCCTTCGCATCGTGGTTCGTCTTCGAATCGTGGATACCGTGGGTGTTGGCCGCGATTATCCTCGCGTTCGCGCTCGCCGTCTTTCGCGATGCCGCCGGCGAAGAACGTCGACGAATCGGCTGGGTAATCGTCGGCCTCGCCGTAACCGACATGGGCTTCGCGATCTTCAACGTCGTCGACGTCGGTAGCCAGTTGAGGATCGACTCGGTGCGCCTCGTCCTCGAGATCGCGCAGCTCATGCAGATGGCCCTCCCGCTCGCACTCGCGTACGCCATCCTTCGCCATCGCGTGATCGACATCGGCTTCGCGCTAAACCGCACCGCCGTCTACGCGTTGACGACGACGCTCGTCCTCGCACTCATCGGCGTCGTCGATTGGCTCGTCGGCCGCCTGTTGAGCGGCGAACGATTCACGACGCTCGTCGAAGCTCTCCTCACGGTCGCGATCGGCTTCGGCCTCAACTGGCTACACGGCCGCATCGAGCGCCTCGTCGACCGCATTATCTTTCGGCAGCGCCACATCGCCGAGAAACGCATCGACTACCGCATCGGTGCGCTCGAGTATGCCGAGTCGACGGCATCGATCGACGCGGCGCTCGCAACGGATGCGCCGGACATTCTCGGTCTCGCATCGGCCGCCGTCTTCATGCGAGCATCGACAACGCTGCCGTTCAAACGTAACGCCGCGACCGGCTGGGCGCTCGAGAACGCGATCGACATCGATCCCGAGTCCCTGCTCGTGCGCAGTCTGCGATCGCTCGAACATGCGATCTTTCTGGACGACGCGGCGATCGTACCCGCGAACTTCCCGGTCGGGACGCAACGACCGGTCCTCGCCATCCCGATCGCGGCGCAACACGAGCTCATCGGTTTCGTCGTGTACGGGCGGCACCGCGATGGCGCGTCGCTCGACCCCGAAGAAGTCTCGCTCCTAACGAGACTCACGAGCACGGCGAGCAAAGCCTACGGTGCGGTCGAAGCACGCCAGTGGCGCGAACGGGCTGCGGCACTCGAAGAAGCGTTCCGCGGTTTGCCGTCCAGTCCAATGCCCGGTTAGGACGCGCCGCGGCGCTTCCACGCCAACATATATACGCCCGCGACCAGGAACGGGACGAGACCAGCGATACCGAGCGGCGCGGTCGCAATGCCCTCCATTGGCGAGAGCAAGATCGCGACGATCGAGGCTTCCGCGTTGAGCGCACCGTGCGCCAGCGTCGAGGGCCATACGCTTCCGGAGCGCAAGCGGAGTGCGGCGAACGGAACGCTCATCGCGCAGCAAAAGACGACCATCAAGAACACACCGGGCCAGCGATGCGACGGGAAGTTGAGCCCGTCGAGCACGATGAGCGGCGCGTGCCAGAGGCCCCAGATCACGCCGACGATCGCGACGGCCTTTACCGTTCCGTAGCGCGATACCAGGCGCGGCAAGAGATAGCCGCGCCATCCGAACTCTTCGCCGAACGCAAAGATTGCGTTGATAAAGGGCGCGACGGTACACGCTGCGATGATGCCGGGCCCGAGGACCATCGGGGACATCGCCTTCGCCAGATCCGCCCGATCGGGCGACGCGCCCATACGAGCGGCGACTGCCATCATGTTTCCGAGCGGATCGACGTGCTGGATGCCGAGCACGAGCGCGATCGAAGCGCCGATCGCTAGGCACGCCGGAACGGCGAGAAAGGCAACGACATACCAGCGTCCGGCTCCCGAACGAAAGCGAAAGCCAAGCCCGGCATCGGCGAAGCCTTCGCGAAGAAGCGGCCCGCGCACGAGATACGCCGCGAGCGCCGGCCCGAACATGCCGAGGATCGCGCGCGCGGCGAATGGTACGCCGAGCGGACGCAAGCCGATCTCGATGCCCCAGCTGAGAGCGAACGTTAAACCGAGGAACACGAGGACGTTCGCGGGCATCGCGGTCCGGCTACGGCTGCGTGGCTTGCGCCTCCTGTCGGTACGATGCACTAAGCGTTCCCTTTGATTTTGCAATGGGTAGTAGCGTCGGGTAGAACTGCACGAACGTAGTGTCGACCGCGGCGTGCGACGCGTGGCATCGGTAGCACGATGCGCCCATCGGAATCATCGTGCCGGGCTTGCCATCGTTCGCGAACGCGAAGAACGCCCACTTGCCGTGGAAGCGCGCCGCGTCTTTGACGTGGACCTCAATGTCGCTCAAATCCGACTGAAACGCTCCGGCCTTGTTGATCGAGCTCTTCGAGCGCCCGTCGCGATGCTCGAGCACGAGCATCGTCTTATCGGGCCACGTGCCCGTCTGCTGGAACGACGCGTAGGAACTCGGGTTAACGAACACATTATCGAACGTATGCTGGTCACGCATGTTCATGTTCGCAACGTAGCTCATATCGAATCCCGACGTAACGAACGTCCACTCGCGATAGCGCTCCGGGAGCATGAGCCCTCCATCGCTCGTGTATCGTGGGTCGCTCTGTAGTCCGACGAGGGTGGGTCGCAGCCCGAAGAGCGAGAGCACGGCGAGCGATAGACAGAGGAGCACCTTCGCGAACATCGGCATACTGATAGTATCGCGGGTCGCGCTACGACGCGGCTAGACCGGTCGCTGCACGGTTCCCGCGTTTCGCTGCATTTTCTTTGACTTTCTCGCGGCGTGACGTAGGATGGGTGGATATGAACGCGAGCGACGTGTGGCGGAAACGTAGCGGCTGGGTCTGGATCGCTTCGATTTGGCTCGGTCTCGGGCTGTTCGATGCGATGCAGACCGTGCTCGTCATGAAGTCCGAAGGCATGCATCATGCCTGGGTGCGGCTGTTTCTCGTAACGGTCGTCTCGTGGCTCCCCTGGGCGCTCGCGACGCCGTTCGCTTTACGATTAGCGCGGCGCTTTCCGCCGTTGCATTTGCGCGCGTACGCCACGTGGCTCGCGCACATCGGAGCATGCCTCGCAATCGGGATCGTCTTCGCACTCTGGATCGCCTTACTTTACACGATCTTCAACCCATATGCCGACGCAAACCCGAGCAGCTTCGGCGCCATCTTCGTCGATCGGCTCGAGAACGGGATTCTCTCGTTCCTCGTCCTCTACGCGGGAATTCTCACCGTAAGCTACGGGCTCGATTCTCGCGCGCGCCTCGCAACCTCACAGATGGAAGCGGCGCGACTCAGCGAGGGACTTTCGCAAGCGCAACTCGGCGCCTTACGGCGTCAGATCGAACCTCATTTTCTTTTCAATACGCTCAATACGGTTGCGGGTCTCGTGCGGGAGGGTCGCGGCGATGACGCGATCCGCTTGATCGCGTCGCTCAGCGAATTTCTGCGTCGCATGCTCGCCGACACGAATCGTCAAGAAGTTCCACTACGCGAAGAGCTGGCGTTTACCCGCGATTACCTCGCGATCCAACAGTTACGCTTCGGCGAACGACTCGAAGTTGCCGTCGACGTGCCGAGCGAATTCGACGAAGCGCGCGTTCCGAACCTCATCCTGCAACCGATCGTCGAGAACGCGATCAAGCATGGGATCGCGAAGCGCGCGCGCGGCGGCGCGATTCGCATTACCGCATGGTCACACGATGAAACGCTGACGTTGACCGTGAAGAATGACGGGCCACCGCTCGCAGCGCTCCCGAACGCGGACGGCCCGGGCGTCGGCGTCGCAAACGTTCGCGCCCGATTGAACGGCCTCTACGGCGCGGCTTCATCGTTCGCCATCGACGACTGCCCGCACGGCGGCGTCGAGGTTGCGATCTCGTTGCCGCTCCGACGATCCGGCGTTCCGGCGTGATCCGCGCCATCATCGTCGACGACGAGCCCATCGCTCGCAGCAGCATTCGAGCTCTTCTCAAACGCGATCCGGACATCGAGGTCGTCGCCGAGTGCGGTTCCGGCGCCGAAGCACTGACCGCGATTCGCGCGCAGAAACCGGAGCTCGCGTTTCTCGATATCGAAATGCCGGAGTGCGACGGATTCGACGTACTCGAGCTGCTCGGCACCGATGCGCCGCCTGCGATCGTCTTCGTCACGGCGTACGATACGTACGCGATCCGCGCGTTCGAGGCCGAGGCGCTCGATTATCTCTTGAAGCCGTTCGACGACGAACGCTTCGCGCGAGCGCTCGAACGCGCGAAACGACACGTTGCAAAACCGCGAGCCCTCTCGCACGCGTCGAAGACGCTCGTCGTCAAAAGCGCGGGCAAGGTCGTGTTTCTTCCGCTGGCCGACGTCGACTGGATCGAGTCGGCGGACTACTATTCACGCGTGCACGCCGGCGCGAAAACGCACTTGCTACGCCGTAGCATGACGGACCTCGAGCAAGACCTCGATCCGGCCGTCTTCTGCCGAATCCACCGGTCCGCGATCGTGCGGCTCGACCGCGTTTCCCGTATCGAAACGAGCCAAGCGGGAGAGTACGAAGTGGTGTTAGGGGACGGTACGCGGCTCCCCGTAAGTCGCCGTCATCGACGGTCGTTGTTCGTTGGATGCGGCCATCGCGGATATGGCCGCGTGGCTTCGCCCGAAGATCGGGCTCTGAAAAGACTCGCATTCCAAGAGTATCGCGAAACTCACGATGTTCTCTCTGACGGCGACGTGGTACGTTGAAGATTGCTCACCTCGCAAAAGCGAATTCAAGATTCGACAAGGACGGCGCGTTTGTTCACATCTCGCTCCTCGGTTGCAACGCTAGCAACGCTGCTCGCGTTCGGCCTCACCTCTGCCGCCGCGAACGCTCGCGGCACGACGCGCGTCCAGCAAGCGGACGGCTCCGTCCAGACCTACACAAACGTGGAGATGCAAATGTCCGGCGCGACGCTACGCCTGCGTAGTTCGGATCGGATGGCGACGCTCGACGTCGCGAGTAGCGCCTGCTCGTTGATGGGCTTGGTGCAACGCTGCCTCCCATATGCGACGACTCTGAGCCAACGCGGCGCGACCCACACCATCGAACTCGAACGTGGAACGGTATACATGAACCTCTCAGGCGAAACGCAACCCATGCGGCACACGTCACAAACGCTCGGGCCGCATGAGGTATTGCTGATGTTGCACACGACGCGGGGCACGATCGTGTCAGCCAAGGGAACGTTGGACGGCGCAAGATGAAGTTCACGAAGAGTAATTTCGTTGGAGCGTTTGCGATCGCGCTAACACTGACGCTGACGTTGCCGGCGGTAGCGGCGGGCGGGCCTCCCGGTGGTGGTGGCGGTGGCGCGTCGCACGGCGGCGGTGGCGGACCGCGCGGCGGCGGTGGCGGTGGTGGACCGCGCGGCGGCGGTGGCGGCGGCTTCAACTTCAATCAAGACGTTGGTCGCCCGGCGCCGAGCACGCGGGGCCCGGGTTCCATTCAACGACCAGCTTCCGCGGAACGTCCCGGTACGAATGAACGGCCGGAAAGCTTGCAGCGTTACGGGCAACAAAGCCTGGGTCGCGGGAACGGTGCGGCCGCGGGCTACCGTCGACCGTCCTTTACGAGGACCGCGAGCGGCGGACCGTATGGCGGTCGCTTTCACGGCCAGGGAATTCGAGATCCGCGAGACCAAGGCGGGCAATGGGGATGGAACCACGGCCGTCACTGGGACCCCGCAGGCATCTATTGGGGCGGTGGCTTCTGGGGAGCGTTCGCGCTCGTCGACTTAGGCGAAACCCTCGCATACGGATCGATCGACGACGATCAAGACCAAGTCGACTATCCCTCGTACCAAGTCCAGCCCGACACGCCGGGCGAGCAATTGCTCTCCGACTACGGCCTCCAACAAACGCACTGCGGGCCACCGAACCTCGTCGTCATCTGGGGTCCCAACAACAGCGTGATCTGCGCGCTGCCGGACGCCGACGTCGGGCCGAACAACTATCAGGTCGACCCCGCGACGTTCACGCTCGTCCCGGCGTCGGGTTAGTCGGCGTCGCGAGTCATCTGAGCTACGCAGCCGGCGGGGCGCCCAAAGCGATCCCGCCGTGCGCAATGCGGCGCAAATCCGTTCGTTCATCTGCCGGCGTAGCTCGAATTGGCGTAGCGGCGCGGTCTTGACGGAGACGCGAATCACGACCGCGTCCTTGCTTTGGCCGTTGATCCCGATGCATTCGATCGGCGTGCTGTTCGCTACCGAGGATTTATTCTCGACGCGGGCCGCGCTAGAGCGTCACGTACGCGCCGAGATCGACCACGAAGGCGTTGCCCGCCGGATTGAGGACGCCCGCGTTTATATTCTGTTTGACGCCACCTGGATTGATGACCATCTGAAAGCCCGGACGTAAGACGAACCACGGCGTCGCTTGAAAGCCGTATGTGAGCTCGACGTCTTGGTCTTGCACCGTGACGGGCACCGCGTAGCCTTCGGATTGCAAGGTCGCTTCGAGCCGCTGCAAGCGTACGTTGTAATTCTGACTTGCGAAGCCGGCAGCGATCGTGTCGTTACCCCGACCCGGAAACGTTCCGTGCCGCACGACGCCGACGTCGAACATCGTGCTCACGAGTGAGGTTTGCGGATCGCTGTATTCGAACGCAACGAAAGCCGCGGTCCCCTCTTTGCCTGGGGCGCCATCGCCTTGAATCAGATGGTCGGCCTGAACGTACCCTCCCGAGCGACCGCGGTCGTATTGGATTCCGATCGATTCGATCGCCGCGGTATTGCTCGCGAGACCCGCGGCGCTCGTTTCGTTTGGGGTGAGCGTGAAGCTTCCGCGGCCGCGCGCTGCAAAGTCTTGCACGTTCGACGTATCGAAGTAGCCGCCAAGGCGAACGTTACCGTTCGGGTTTCCGACTCGATCCACGAGGGTGGCTCCGATTTCTACCGGCAACTCCGTGCCGTCGGCGCCGTTGAAGCCGAGATACAAGCCGCCGTTCGGGTTATTGACGAGCGGGTTTGCTTGAATCGCGGCGGCCTGAACGTAGAGGTTCTTCGCGAGATTTACTTTCAGCCGCGCGCCCCATTCGGATGACGGATAGTACGTGTATCCTTCGGAGCCGTTCGAAACGACGCCGTTGTTGCCGGGAATGCCGGCGGGCGTTCCGCAGATGTAGTTGTTCTGATAGAAGCAATAGAGGTTGCCGCCCCAGTACGTCGAGCCCGCGATGAAATCGTTCTGCTGGTTGTATTTGCCGAGACGTAGGTTGAGGCGTTTGTTCGCAAACGGTTGCTCGTAATCGAGATAGGTGATGCGCGTCGTCTGGCCGTCGCCGTAGATTTCTTCGACCGACGAGAGGTTGCCGATCGCTTGCGATGAGAGGTTGCTGCCGAAACGCGTCGTCATCAAGAAGTGGAGGATGCCGGCTCCGCTTTTCGGATAGAGCTTATCGAAATCCATATCGAAGCCGAAGCCGAACTCGGTGGAGATCGCGGTGCCACGCTGGTGCGCCGTGCCCCCGAGCGGCAGACCGCCGCTAAGATTCGCCGACGACTCCGTCGTGAGATGGCCATTTAACGTCAGGCCCAGTTTCTCGACGTGCGAGCGCTGCCCGTTTCCGAAATCGCCGAGAAGACCGGGGAACGTCGGTGGCGCGCTCGGCGCATTGCTGGGCGCGACGCTCGGTGTGGCATTCGGTGCCGGGCTCGGGGCGTTTTGTGCGACGACCGTCGAGCCGAGCGCGATAAACAGAAATGCGAGCAACACGCGCTACACCGCGGACGACGTAGCTGCCGCTTGGCTCGGCTTCGCGACGAGTTCGTCATCGTTCTCCTCGAGCTCTCGACCCTTACTCTCTTGGACGAAGCGCCACACGAAGAAGAACGAGAGCACGGCGAACGTCGCATAGAGACCGTATGCGAGGCCGAGTCCCACGTTCTTCAAGACCGGGAACGTCGTGGAGATCGCCCAGTTGGCGACCCATTGTGCGGAGGCCGCCACCGCGAGCGCCGCCGCGCGAATGCGGTTCGGGAATTTCTCGCCGAGCAGCACCCAAACCACGGGCCCCCACGACATACCGAACGCGAAGACGTAGGCGTTCGCCGCGAAGAGCGCGATCAATCCGGCGCTGCCGATCAGATGCGGTTGGCCAGCCGCGTCGAGCGGCGCATGCCCGAAGACGAACGCGAGGATGCCGAGCGTTACCGCCATACCGGCGGACCCAACGAGCAGGAGCGGTCGCCGACCCCACCGATCGATCAGCAAGATTGCGACGATCGTGGTCACGACGTTGACGACGCTCGTGATCACCGTGATGATCAGCGAACTCTTTTCGGAAAATCCCACGGCTTCCCAGAGGACGCTCGAGTAATAGAAGATCACGTTGATGCCGACGAATTGTTGGAATACGGAAAGTCCGATTCCGACCCAAACGACCGGCAACAGTCCCATGGCGGGCCCGCGAAGGTCGCGCCAACTCGTCTCGTTCCCCGTGGATAGCGACGCGCGAATGCGCGTGATGTTGGCCGCGAGGCCGCGCTCGCCGAGAACGCGTTTGAGGACCTCACGCGCTTCATCGATGCGGCCTTTGGCGATCAGTTGGCGAGGCGATTCCGGAATCGTGAGCGAGAGCAGCCCGTAGACGACGGCAGGCACGACCATCGCGAGGAACATCCAGCGCCACGCCTCGAGGCCGCCGATCCAGACGGCTTGCGAGCTACCGGCAGTTGCCGCGATCGCATAGTCGACGAGGAGCGAGAGAAAGATACCGGAGACGATTGCGAGCTGTTGAAGCGAGCCGAGGCGCCCACGTATGTTGGCCGGCGAAATCTCGGCGATGTAGGTCGGCGCGATCACCGACGCCATGCCCACGGCGACGCCACCGACGATCCGGAACAAGGCGAGCACGAGAAGTGCTTGCGAGAGTCCCGACCCAATCGCGCTGACCACGAAGAGGACGGCCGCTATCCGCATTGCGACGAGGCGGCCGTACTGGTCTCCGACACGCCCCGCCACGAGCGCGCCCGTAGCAGCTCCGACGAGCGCCGACGAAACCGTCAGACCGAGCGCCACGGGGCTCGCATGCAACTGAAGTCCGATCGCGGTGATCGCGCCGTTGATCACCGCGCTATCGTAGCCGAAGAGAAACCCGCCGAGCGCGGCAACGAGCGCCATGAGAACCGCGGTCTCGGTTGCTTTTGCATCGTGGCTACCCTCGCCGGTTGACGGCGCGGGATTTGGTGTCGCATTTTGAGTCACGGTATCGCAACGCTCTCACAGCGTTGTATGCGTTGGAACCGCCGAAGTTCACGATTGACAAATTCGCGCACCCACGTCTCCCGACGTGCCCGCGCTCGTCCGTCGTACGTACGCGAATCTACGAGGCGCGGCGATAGCACAGAAGCGGACGTCGGTCGACCCATGGATGCACGATACCCAATTCGGGCGTGAGATCGTAGCGTTACGATGCCGCGTTCATGCCATCGAGGCTGTGAACGCTTCCTTCGCGCTAGCTGGAGCACGTGTGACCACCAGGCATCTCCGTCGGAACCCGTGTCTGCCGACTCGCCGAGCAGCCGACCATCTCGTGGGTGGCCTCTTCGTCCTCGGCGCGATCGCGGGCTGTGCGCAAACGCAGGCTCCAAAAGGTCCGCCACCGCTCGCGGTGACGGAAAGCAAAGTCGCGCGTGGAGATATCTCGACGTACGTCACGTTCAACGGCCAAATTTCGCCGCTCTTTCAAGCGACGCTCAGCACGGTCGAAGCGGGAACGGTCGAAAGCGTCGGCGTCACCGAGGGCGACTTCGTCTCGAAAGGACAGCTCCTTGCTTCGATCGACACGTCGCAGCTACGGGCCGAGCTCGCCGCGAACGAGGCCACCGTTCGCGAGAGTGATGCGACGCTGTACAAGAGCGGCGTGCAGGCGCCGGTCAATTCGCAGCAATATTCATCCGCCGTAGCGTCGGCGAAGCAGAGTTTGCAGTCCGCGAAGAATCAAGTGCAGTCAGCGGAATCGGCCGTCACGAGCGATCTCCTCGTTTACCATGCCGACCAAGACCTGGTGTCCAAAGGGTTCGTCTCTGAAAGTACGTTTACGTCTGCGCGCGCTACGTACGTCGCGGCGGAGCAGACCTTCGTTACGGATCGTCAGACCGTCGCGAGCGCGCGAGCGGCGCTCACCACGGCGCAAGAAGATACGCAACAGCGACTCGGCGATCAGGCGACGATCGCGCAAAATCAGGCGGCGCTCGACAACGCGCGTGCGAACGTCGACCTCTTGAGCGCCGAGATTCGGCAAGCGTCGATCTACGCGCCCTTCGACGGTCAGGTGACGCAACGTTTGCTCGATCCCGGCGCATACGCGGGGGCGAATACGGCGATTCTCGAGCTCTCGCAAACTTCGAGCGTCTACGTCGTCGCGAACGTGCCGGACGCCGATCTCACCGCGGTCACCCGCGGCAAAACGATTACGTTCGAGACCTCGAGCCTTCCCGGCCGGACCTTTCACGGAAAGATCTTCGACGTCAACACGACGCCGACGGCCGGAACGCTCTCGTACCGCGTGCGCATCTTGCAATCGAATCCCGGCCTCGTCTTGCGCGCCGGGATGCTCGTCAATGAAACGGCGCTGAGCGCGCGACATCGCGATACGCTCGTCGTGCCGCTCGGAGCCGTCTTTCCGAGCGACTCCGGCGATCAGATCTACACGATCGTGGGCGGCAAAGCGAAGAGCGTCACGGTCAAGCTCGGTCTCGAAACGGGGGACCTCGCCGAAATCTCGGGACCGGGCTTACGCGCCGGAACGCCGATCGTTACCTCGCAGCCCAACGGCTTGCAAGACGGCGTACCGGTGAGCGTCGCCTCACCCGCGGCGGCACATAGCGCGCCCAAGCCAAGCGCGACCTAATCCATGTTCGACGTCTTCGTAAAGCGCCCGATCCTCTCGAGTGCGATTGCGGCGCTCATTCTTCTCGCGGGCATCGCATCGATCTTCACCCTGCCGATCGCGGAGTACCCGCAGATCACGCCGCCGCAAGTGGTCGTTACGAGCACGTACATCGGCGCCGACTCGCAGACCGTGGAATCCGCAGTGACGACGCCGCTCGAGGAAGAGATCAACGGCGTCCAGGGCATGTCGTACATTTCGTCGACGAGTTCCGATGCGGGCGTCTCGACGATCACGATCACGTTCGACCCCTCGCGCAACATCGATTCGGCAGCCGTCGACGTGCAGAACCGCGTTCAGGACGCCGAGGGCGAACTGCCCACGAGCGTGACGCAGGCCGGTATCGGCATCACGAAGACCGCGGGCGGCTTCGTGATGGCGATTGCGTTCACGGCGAAGAACAAAGCCGAAACGTTGCTCGACCTGAGCAACTATCTGGATACGAACGTCGTCGATCCGTTGCAACGGATTGACGGCGTCAGCTCGGTAACCGTGTTCGGCGAGCGAAAGTATGCGATGCGGATCTGGCTCGATCCGAACAAGTTGCAGCAGTACGGCCTCGGACCCACCGACGTTACGACCGCCGTCGCAAACCAGAACGTTGAGGTTCCGGCAGGTCAGGTCGGCGCGGCACCGGGGTCCGCCACGCAACAGACGACGATCAACGTGCACGTGCCGGGACAACTCGTGAAACCGAGCGACTTCGGCGCCATCATCGTCAAGCACGGTGCCGATGGATCGGTCGTGCGCCTCTCGCAGGTCGCACGGGTCGAACTCGGAGCACAAGACTACTCGTCGAATTTGTTCTTCAACGGTTCGGCGACCATCGGCATGGGCATCGAGCAAAATAGCGGTGCGAACGCGATCCAAGTTGCGGACGACGTGCGCTCGACGCTCAAGACGCTCTCGGCCGATTTTCCGGCCGGCGTCACCTACGACGTGCCGTACGACTCGACGCTATTCGTAAGCGAGTCGCTACGCGAGGTGCTCGTAACGCTCGTCATCGCTATCGTGCTCGTGGTGCTCACGATCTATCTCTTCTTGCAAGACTGGCGTACGACGCTGATTCCCGCAATCACGATCCCCGTATCGCTCTGCGGTACGTTCATCTTCGTCAGCGCCTTCGGGTTTTCGATCAATACGCTCGTGCTCTTCGGCATCACCCTCGCGACCGGACTCGTCGTCGACGATGCGATCGTCGTGATCGAAAACGTCGCGCGCGTCGCCGAGGAAGAGCCGGACGCGCCGCGGCAAAACAGCGTCATCAAGGGGCTCGGGGAGATCGTCAGTGCGGTCGTTGCGACCTCCCTCGTGTTGCTCGCGGTCTTCATCCCGTGCTCGTTCATCTCGGGTACCACGGGCGCGATCTACAAGCAGTTCGCGCTCACGATTGCGTTTTCGATCGCGCTTTCAGCCATACTTGCCTTAACGCTTACCCCCGCGCTGTCGGCAGCATTCGGTCGAACGCGAGGAGAGCCGCGCTTCGTGCTCTTCCGTTGGTTCAATGGCGGGCTCGCGCGGCTCCAAAAGGGGTATCGCGCATCCCTCGCGGCGACGATCCGCCTGCGCTACATCGTGGCGCTCGGCCTCGCGCTCGTGCTCGTGGCGACGGCGTTCCTGTTCGTCTCGACGCCGACGGCGTTCATTCCGACCGAAGACCAGGGCGTCATCTTCGCGCAAGTGCAAGCGCCCGTCGGCGCGTCGCTCAACGTCGTCGATGACGTCATCGCGCAGATCCGGAAAGAAGCGGCGAAGAATCCGAACGTGAAAAGCGTGTTCGCCGTCGCAGGCTATTCGTTCTCCGGCGCGTCCGTCAATCAAGGCATCGCCTTCATCGTGCTCGAGCCATGGGGGCAGCGGCCGACGCAAGCGGATTCGTCCGAGAGTATCCTCGGCTCGCTCGCCGCCAAGTTTGCAAACGACACGGCCGCTACCGTGCTGTTCTTCGCTCCGCCCGCGATTCAAGGGCTCGGCACCACGGGCGGCTTCGATTTCGAACTGCAGGACTACGGATCGGGCCCGATCTCCGAACTCGGCGCGGCGGGCAACACGCTCATCGGCGCGGCCAATCAAGATCCGCACCTCTCCCAGGTCTACACGACGTTCCGTGCCACGGGTCCGGAAATCGATGCGACGGTCAATCGCGCAGCAGCGGAGCAACTGGGTGTCACGATCCCGACCGTCTTCGACGCGCTTTCGACGGCTCTCGGAAGCACCTACGTCAACAATTTCACGTATCTGAATCGCACGTATCGCGTGTACGTTCAAAACGACGCGCCGTATCGCTCGACCACGTCGGATATCTCGAAAATTATCGTGCCCAACGCATCCGCGACGGCATCCGCGGGCACGTCGACGCAAGCATTGCTCGGCCCGACGACGGGCACCACGGGCGTCTCGTCGATCGATTCGCAGACCTCGACGGTGCCGCTCGCGAGCGTCCTCGCGGTAACGAACGCGCAGAGCCCGCCGCTAATCACGCACTACAACCTCTATCGTTCGGTCGAAATCATGGGCAGTAATTCTGCGAGCGCGAGTTCGGGTCAAGCGCTGACCGCGATGGAAGACCTCGTCAAAAAAGTACTGCCCAGTCGCTACCACTACGCGCTCTCAGGAATCTCGCTCGACGAAAGCTCTTCCGGCTCCACGACGCTCTTGATTTTCGCACTCGCGCTGATCGTCGTCTATCTCGTCCTTGCGGGACTTTACGAGAGCCTGGGCGATCCGCTCGTGATCTTACTCTCGGTTCCGACCGCGCTACTCGGCGCGCTCATCGCACTCCATCTGCGCGGCATTGCGAGCGACGTCTACGCGCAGATCGGGTTCGTAATGCTCATCGGGCTCTCGGCGAAGAACGCGATTTTGATCGTCGAATTCGCGATCCAGCAACGCGCCGAAGGCAAAGCGCCGATCGACGCCGTGATCGAAGCCGCGGCCACGCGGCTGCGACCGATCCTGATGACGTCGGTCGCGTTCATCCTCGGGCTCTTGCCGCTGGTCTTCGCATCCGGCGCCGGCTCGTCGAGCCGGCATTCCCTCGGCACAGCGGTCGTCGGCGGCATGATCGTCTCGACGATCGCAAACCTGTTCGTCGTACCCGCGATGTACATCATAATCGATTCGTTCGGCGCGCGCTTCTCCGGCGCGAAGAAGAACACGGGTGGAGATGCGCCCGCAAAGCAAACGCTCCCGATGGGTCCGCAGCCACAACCGGAAGGATAGCGCTCCGCACGGTTACGCAGCGCGAGCTGAGGAATGATAATGCGGAGATCTCGCGCGTTGGAGAGCGGCGACACGTTTATCATTACGCGTAACGGCGTTCCCGTTGGCCGCCTTACCCCGCTTCCGCGACGAACGTTCGTTCCGGCAAGCGAGCTAAAGGAGGCATTTGCGAGGCTGCCACGCGTCCACTATGCGCGACTGCGAGCGGACCTGGATACGTTAATCGATCAAGATCCAACTCCGCGTGGCTAAGCGCGAGCGTGGGGTACTCGATACTTCCGTCGTTATCGACATCGGTCTGATCGATTCAGGTCTCTTACCCAAGGAATGTGCTATCGCGACGATTACGCTAGCCGAGTTGAGCGCCGGAATCCATTCAGCCGCAGATTCTTCTACGCGCGCCGCCCGGCAAGAGATCTTGCAGTATGTCGAGAGCGCATTTCACGCCGTGCCCTTCGACTCCGAGGCTGCTCGCGCGTACGGAAGAATCTACAACGCAGTTTTACGAGCGGGCCGCAAGCCGCGTGGCGGACGCGCGGTGGGTTTCCTAATCGCCGCGACAGCACTGTCACGCGGGTTACCTCTCGTTACGCGAAACCCATCCGATTTCGACTCGCTCGAAGAGCTCATGGACATCGTGACCGTTTGAGCCGCCACATCACTGCTGGAAGGATCTCCTGCAAGGGAGCCACTCGGGCTCGTTGAACCCGACCTCCCGGCCTTCCCAAGAGCATTTGCGACCCAGATGTTATACTAAAGCGGACACGCCGACGTAGCTCAGTTGGTAGAGCAGCTGATTCGTAATCAGCAGGTCAGCGGTTCAAATCCGCTCGTCGGCTCCAGAAAAAGCCCGTAATCGCGGGCTTTTCTCATTGGGTTCAGCTGCGATTTCCGGCCCCAATCACCCGTACGAGGACCGCGGCTGCGACGAGGCTCAGGCCAACGAAGAGAATGATGACTTCGATCGTGCTCAACTTCGGCCGCGAGTCACCCGGGTTGGCACGTCGATCCGCGCGGCGCACGACCGACTGTATGTGTGCCAGGACCAGCGACGGGCTAAACACGAGAAACCAATACGGTAGCGGAAGCAGCGATGCTAACGCGAGCGTTGAGAGCAGTGCGCCTTCGAGCGGAAATGGAATTCGAGGCACGACACCCGCGGACCGAACTTGCTTTTCTAGCTTCGCGTAACCGCAAGCGGTGACGATGACGTTTAGGATCGGGAAAAATAGCCCGATCCAAACGAACGTCGGCCATGGCCGTTGGCCGAGCCTCTGCTCCGAAGCGCGCACGCTGTAGATAAGATAGAACGCCGAATACACGTTGAAGGTCGCGAGATTGAGCAAGAATACTTCAACAGCGGTGCGATCGACCGTGTGCGTTTGCGTCGGCGGCATCGTGCCATCCGTCTCGGCAACCACGAAGGATCCCTCATAACGGTACGATCTCGCTAGTACACACGCGAAATTCTTATGGAACGTTTCGCGAGTTTTCGGCATCTGGCCTGGCGTCGTCGGCCCTCGCCACTCGGGATCGCGTCGGCAGTGAACGCACGATCGTGCGGCGGTGTCATAGCGCAAACGTGAGGGGAATTGATATGAGCGTGACTCGATCGCTCTGCGTCGCGCTGGGCGCGCTATTGCTGACTCGCTGCGCCGGCAGTGGAGGCTCATCGCCTAGCTCGATCTCTACGAATCCCGCGACATCATCGAACGTCGCAATTTGGATTCAGCCGAAGCCCGAAGTGCAGGGTCAAACCGGACTCTTGGGTGGCGGCGCAAGCGATTTCACGTCGCTCTTTTCCGGCACGGTGGGCTGGCCAACGACGGTCGTGCATACGGCGGTCTTCGGACTCTACGCCGGCTGGGTTGCCAACATCGACCCGACGACGCTCGCGAACATCGTAACGTTTTTGAACGCTCGGCACATTCCGATCGAGCTCGAGGCGCCGGCACTTCAAGCAACGTCGACGTGCGGGAACAACGTCGAGGGATACGTGCCTTACGGTCAGGTGCTCGCTGATTTCACGAACGATTATCTCCAGCGCCTTAAAGCACTCGGCGCGAACGTCGCCTTTATCAAAGTGGACGAGCCGTACTTCTTCGGAAGCATCGCCGCATCGAGCCCGAACTCGTGCGCGTGGCCGGTAGCGCAGGTTGCGGGCGACGTCGCGGAATACGCGCAACTCGTTCACGCCACGTATCCGAACGCAGAGGTCGGCGATGTCGAACCGATCATCACGATGGGATACGGAACCGATCCCGTGACCGCGCTCTCGGCGTGGCACGACGCCTTTGCAAAGGCGATGGGTGCGGAATTCCCCTTCTTCGTCGCCGACATGGATTTCGGGAATCCCGGTTGGCCCGCGCTTGCGGTACGGATGCAACAAGCGATCCGCGCGCGCAAAGAACGATTCGGAATCATCTTCATCGGCGAACCGACCGACACGTCGGACGCGATATGGTCGAGCAAAACGCTCGCGCGTGCGCAAACGTTCGCAAGTACGAGCGGCAGCGATCCCGACTTCGTCTTCTTCCAATCATGGGATCCTTATCCACATTCGTGCTTGCCGGAAACCGATCCGACGACGTTCACCGGGACCGTGAAGGCGTATATCGATTCCGAAGCCGCAGGTACGAAGATGAGCCTACGCTCGGGCCATCACCGAGCCATGGCTATGGCCAGGCGCTCGCGGCTCGACTGATTCGGAACTTGGACGACGAGAGCCGATGTCGTGCTGCCGGGATCTGCCAACGTGATGGCCTCGTAGGTGAACGTTCCGATCGGCGAATCGATCGTGCATGTATTCGGAACGAGCGGATCGGCGATCTCGTAGGCGGCCCACAGTTCCCGTAGTTCCGAGTCGGTTACGATCTGAGCGCTCACGCGTTGAAGGGTCGCCAGATGCGGCCGTCGTCCAATGGCCGAGCGTATCATGGCGACCACGGGCGAGACGTTCGCGATGAAATGCGTGCCGTGCATCTTTCGCGCCGACGGATGCATGAACAATCTCTCCACGGCGTTGAACGGCACGGCCTCGTTCTCGGCGATGTCCCACACACGGCGAAATGCCGCATTGCAGTCGAGTATATCCCACGTCGCCGTGATGATGTACGCGGGAAAGGATAACGCACGCATCGTCTCATTCAGAAGCGCGCTCGATTCGTAACTCGGGATCGGAGCTTCGGCGTGACCGGTAAGCGACAGGAGATAATTTCGCTCTGACTCCGAGAGGAGCAATGCGTCCGCTACGGATCGAACGGTGGCCTCGGAGACGCCCTCGGCATCGCCGCTCTCGAGCGCGGTGTACCAGGACACGCCGATACCGGCGAGACTCGCCACTTCTTCACGGCGCAGTCCGCGCACGCGCCGACGACCGGCCGCCTGCAGTCCCACGTCTGCGGGACCGACTCGCGCCCGGCGGTCCTTGAGGAAACGACGCAACTCGTCGCGCTGCTCTCGATCGCTCATCCTTACACTGGCAAAGGTACGTTTCGATGGTGGCTTTCTCCGGCAAACTCATCGTCGTAGACTCATGTCATGAAAGTCTTGAGGAGAACGTGAACGTTCAACATCCCGGCACGCTGCCGTCAGCGAAGGGGCCCGAGGCGTGCTTCACCGGCACCGTTCGCATCGATCCGCTCTTCGGCGCGGTCGAACCGTCGCGCGTGACGGCAGGCGTCGTCACGTTTGAGCCGTGCGCCCGGTCGGCGTGGCACACGCATCCCTTGGGACAGAAGCTGATCGTGACGTTCGGGTGTGGGCGCGTGCAGCGCTGGGGCGGGCCGATCGAGGAGATCCGCCCGGGCGACGTCGTTCTCATCGAGCCCGGCGAGAAACACTGGCACGGCGCCTCACCGACGACGGCGATGACACATATCGCGATTCAAGAATCACTCGATGGCCGCAACGTGGATTGGCTCGAGAAAGTGACGGACGAACAATACCGAGGCGAGACGTCGGAATCGCATGCCTGAAGAACCCACAGCCGCGCGCGAGGCTTTCGGCGACATCGCGCCCGCCCTCGCCTCGTATACGGATACCGTGCTTTTCGGAGATGTTTGGCGACGACCCGAGCTCTCGCCGCGCGATCGCAGTCTTATCACGGTCGCGAGCCTCGTCTCGCTCTATCGTGTCAACGAGCTCCCATTTCATCTGAAGCGAGCGCTTGAAAATGGCGTGACGCGCGACGAGCTCGTCGAAACGATCACGCACCTCGCGTTCTATTCCGGCTGGCCGACGGCGAACACCGCTCTTTCAATCACACGATGCGTCTTCGAAGAAGACAGCGCGAACGATCGTAAGGTATAGGAAGAACATGCAAACACGAACTCTCGGCACCGATCTCGTCGTCTCCGCAATCGGGCTCGGCTGCATGGGGATGAGCCATTCCTACGGGCCACCCAAAGACACGAAGCAGATGACCGATCTCATCCACGAAGCGGTCGATCGAGGCGTTACGTTCTTCGATACGGCCGAAGTCTACGGTCCGCTCATCAACGAGGAACTCGTGGGTGGGGCTCTGGCTCCGTTTCGCGACAAGGTCGCGATCGCGACGAAGTTCGGGTGGGCACCGGACCCGGACGACGGCGGCAAATGGTCGGCACTCAACAGTCGTCCGGAGCACATCAAACAGGTTGCCGAAGCGTCGCTCAAGCGACTGAAGATCGACGTGATCGACCTCTTCTATCAGCACCGGGTCGATCTCGACGTGCCGATCGAAGAAGTCGCCGGGGCCGTGAAAGAACTCATCGCCGAAGGCAAGGTAAAACACTTCGGTCTTTCCGAAGCGGCGGCGCCGACGATCCGGCGTGCCCACGCGGTGCAGCCGGTGACCGCGCTGCAAAGTGAGTATTCGCTCTTTTGGCGAGAGCCGGAAGAAACGGTGATGCCGACGCTGGAAGAGCTCGGAATCGGATTCGTTCCGTTCAGCCCGCTCGGAAAGGGCTTCCTCACCGGCAAGATCACAGCCGACACGAAATTCGACAGCACGGATTTTCGCAACACGGTTCCGCGCTTTAGCGAAGAAAACCGGAAGACGAATCAGGCTCTCGTCGATTTGCTCGGATCGTTCGCGGCAGAACGAAACGCGACGCCCGCGCAAATCGCACTCGCGTGGCTCCTCGCGAAGAAACCCTGGATCG
>Ga0209611_10001330_pt1 | contig 41602 bp, 39 predicted proteins | sample S1TSphgellanicum_3_FD_187693 | JGI IMG/M metagenome (GOLD analysis project Ga0209611, IMG submission 187693) | Host-associated microbial communities from peat moss isolated from Minnesota, USA - S1T2_Fc - Sphagnum magellanicum MG (SPAdes) (version 2) | ecosystem: Host-associated > Plants > Peat... | reverse complement strand
AATCATGCCTAAGTTTGCCATCTTGTGGTTGAATCTTGCATGCATATTCATTTTTCCACATTTTGGTGTAATTTTTTTAATTAAAAGGATAGAAATTACAAGTTTAAAATAAAATAACTTTTGAAAATCAATATGTGAAAACCGCCTTTGAATACTAGCAAGTCTAAAATGTGTGACACCTAACAGTTTGAAACCTTACTGAAAATTTTTTTCTCAAATTTTTTTTAAAAAATTTTGAGATCTCTTGAAAATGCTTTAAAAATAAATTAAAGAACTAGGGCGGATCTTGTAAACTCTTCTAAAACCCAAACCCGATGAGTCTTAAAAAAACTTTAAAACCACCCAACATTGATAATAACCTCTACCATTACATGAACCAAGGTGGGAATGTTGATTTTTTTGGTTGCGAATTTTCACCATTTCATGAAAAATATTTTGAAAATGAATATTTTGATACATATTCACCATCTGTTTTTTTTTAAATCACCAAAAACCAAAACAATTTCTAAAAATTCCCCAAAATTCTTCAAACCTCCCTACAACATCAAGGGATTTTAAGATTTTTCTACTTTCATAATTTTGAATATCGCCTAATTTGACTCAATACTCTTATGAACCGTTGTCACTTGAACAACACTATGAAATCGCTAAAAAAAAACATTGGCTGGGAAGTGCAATGCCCTACTATCAAAGTATTACCCAACATAACAAAATGGTATGCCAATACCAATAGGAGTAGGAGGACCCATGGTATTGCCCTACCCTGCATAGGAAATTCTGCAAAATGGAATACCCAATCATATGGAAATTGTGTTATTTGAAACAACCTTGGGTTACTTTTGTACAAGGAGGTTTTCATCATAAGGGACTAACTGGAATGAAATCATGCCTATGAGGATGATAGCTTGGATAGGTGGGGCCAAATTCCAAAGGGACCCCTTGGAACTTGAACCCTCCGATGAACAATTCCTTGCGATGAACTCTTCCCCCATGATAAAACCTTGGAATTTGTTTCTTATGTTATCACTTTCTTTCTTTTTTAATATTTAAGGATTCTAACTAGTGGCATTTTTTTATGCAATAGATCAACTTAGGGGATGCGGGAGGCTCAACTTATGTTAATTTGCTATTAAAATTTTTTTTATCTTTGTTAATTTCTTGTTATAAGTTTTTTATTTTCAAGCTGTCAATTTTTGTTTTGATTGTTATTACCTTGGGCTTGTGATTAAAGTTAAGACATGAAAGAGTGATGGTGAACTAAAAGAACATTTTGGAATTTAAACACATTCAATTCATAAGTGTGAGAAAGTGAATGGATTAACATTCTCAAATGGTTTTTTCACTTTGCAAGCTAAAGTCCCACAATTTTTCAAATGTTTATGACAAAAATGTAAATAAAAAATGGTGTCCAAATTGTGTTTTCTTTAAACCGTTGGAAAGATATTGAAAATTTGATTTTTAACCATTAAATTTTGATTTTAAAATGTTCAAATTCTTCAATTGGAGAATGCAATATGGCATTCACTAAAAAAAACATGCAATTTTCCCACACCAAAATCCATGCCAAATATACACTTTTCAAAACTCCAAAGGCATTACCAAATGTTTTTCCTTTAAAGCTATTTTTAAATTTTCTAAGAAAAATAGGGAATTTTAATGGTTTTAATTGGTGTTGTGAAGGTGTCCAATTTCCAATGTTAAAAATAGGGGTTCAAGGTTAGGCTCTTGTGACCCAAACCTAAGCTTACATCTTGTTGGAAGTAGCACAAGAACCAAATGTTGCAACTAATCACTTGTTATATTTGAACCCAAAACTAAAACCATGAAAAATTATTTTTGAAAATTGAGAGAGGTTCTATAAGTAAGCAAATTGTTTTTTTTTTTAAAAGTTGACAAATAGGCTCAATTTCAAAGTTAACTACTAATTTTTATTAATTGTTGAATTCCATACCTATATAGACCATGATTTTAATTGATTTTTTTCAAGTATTGAAGCTCAATTGGTATCAACAAGTTATCATGTTTCATCTTGTAATTGATGCCTTGGAGGAGTTGAGTAAATTGAACAGAAAGTTCAAATTTGACATGGTTGATATCTCAGCAATTGGATCCACTTGGATCCACTTTGGATGCATTCATCTCCATTTGAAAAGATATTTCTAATGTGGCCTTGGTCTAAATTTGGTTGATTATCAAAACATTTGGGACCATTTTCATCAATAAGATGAGTTGATAATGCTTTAAAATGGGGGAGCAAATGACCTTGAAGGTAGATATCATCTCATGCAACATGAAAAGATTTTTGATAGAGATGATAGTCTCGAGAAGTGCATGAGCAGTGGGGCAAACTATGTGTAACTTGTTATGAATAATCTCAATGAAAGACTTTCAACCTTCTTGTGTTAAATGCATTCAAGTTATTTAAATTCAAGTATTATCCAATTAAAAAAAATACACATACTAATATGTACCATACACACTAGTTGGAAAGGTTAACATCAAATTTCAAGTTATTAAAAGTTCAAAAAGGATGCAATAAAAAATAAATTGCTGAAATTTGTGGGGGAGCTTAGGGCATAAACTTGAAAATAAGCCACTACTTGAGACTTGAAGCTCTTGTGGAAGCATGTATGAATGATTTTTTAATTATTCACATCTCATACAACTTTGGCAGAAAGTACTTATTGTTCTTATATGTATTGATATTTGTGAGAAGGGCTTTTCCAAACAAAATACAATCTAAACTCACTTGTGAACTTCTTCCTTGAAGTTGGATACTTTAAATGCTTTTATAGGAGTTTTGTTATGCAACATTGAGATGAACAATATGAACTGAAGGGCAATCTTCAAGGTGTGGAAGAATTTGAAATTTTATAAAATTCTTATATTCAAATAATTGTCAAAGTTTTGAACTTAAATTTTATTTTCAAGAATTTTTTTTGTGTGAAATGACAAAAATGTGTGAACCTATCATTTGTGTTGAATATCAACTTTTTACCAAGTTACTTAAGTTATTCTTACCAAGTTATAATTATTAGAGATATTTGTATTACATGCACATACTTTTGGAACTATAAAATATGTTAAATAAGTTTACTTAAATAATCATTAATTAAGTTTCATGCGAAATATCTCAATGCATGAAATGATGACCTGTGCATGTGCATGCACTTTTAAGGTAAGTAACATTGCGTGAGGGTGTTAACATCTTATTTTTAAATTAGGCGAGAGCTTGAGAATGGATCGTAGGTTTTGTAGGAACTATAAAATATGTTAAATAAGTTTACTTAAATATTTTTAATTAAGTCTCATGCAAAATATCTCAATGCATGAAATGATGACTTTGTGCATGTGCATGCACTTTTAAGGTAAGTAACATTACGTGAGGGTGTTAACATCTTATTTTTAAATTAGGTGAGAGCTTGAGAATGGATCGTAGGTAGGTTCGTAGCAACATCTATGTGATCCTAAGGTTGGGTGGAAAGCTTGAGGCAAAATCATTGTTTTTATGGTCTTCATTCTCTCATCATGTCAATTTCCAACAATTTGGATGGCAATTTCTGAAAACTCTCCGTCAAAGTGAAAGTCAGAATAAAAAGTGAGCATGTGATAAAAGAAATTACCTACCTTGTCAAAAAAATCAACACCGATGGAGCAGAGCACCAATTGTCAGTCCATTTGACTATTATTTTTATTCCCTAGAGTGCCGGGCGCTTTTCTTGGGGTGTGCTACCATGTGCTATCTTCTTTCCCACCTTTCGCTGTTCAGCGATAATGGCTCATCATGCCGGTCGAACTCTTGACTTGGTGATAGCTTTGCTTTCGGCTCGATGACAACTTTGTTGTGGCATACCGATACTGACAATTTTTGTTTCGCCATTGTGGCCGAGTATATAGTTGAAGGATTCCTACTTTAGGTACATTACACAAGGAGTGGATGCCAAGGTTGAACTTAAATGGAGTGATCCTATTGGTGCAGACACTGAAATTAATCCCAAGGGCTTTACACAATTAAAATAAAATCTGTTAATTTACGACTGTTTCTGGCCCCCTCATGGCCCGCAGGGCCAAAAAGGATAACTAAGCTTCTATTGATTAGGGAGGGGGGTGCACTCACAGTTAGTTACCTTTTTCGAAAAAAATTTATATTCGTTTCAAAAGGAGAATTTCATTGGTCCATCACCAATATTTTGGGATCATGGCACACTACCCCAGCATAGAAGCATGTATGCTTCCCTCCCCTCCCCAGCCCGCCCGCCCACCCACCCCCACACACACAACCCCGCACACACAATAGAAGCATGCTTTGGTGTGCTTCCCTTTGTCCTGAAATGAACTCCCCAACCTCGCTATTTCATCTCTCTCGAGTTCCTTCTCTTCTTCGTCTCTCTCCATTTTGGACCCATCTTTATTTTGTCTCTCTATTCTTGTCTTTTATGATAATAACAAAGAATAAAATGTATGCTTCCGACAACTGCAGGATGCCAAATACCCCCTTATGAACTGGGGATCTGGAGTGTCAATACCTTTTCCACACCAGTGTCGGGCGGTTTTCACTCATTTTAGAGAATCGTCGGTTCCGGTTCTTTAAGGCCATGTGTGAGGAATATCTCAGTTCTTACTTTTTTTTTAATACGGAGCTTACAAGAGCCGTTCCAGGTATCAGATTTTTGCCAACGACATAAATCCGGTTCTCAAGCTTGGTGGTTCTCAGCAATTTGAAGACAGCCAGTTTTTTGGGCTGGTTTTCACATGCCGGATCTGAAAATTTTCAATAAATTTTTTTGGAATTTTTAAAAATATTATATCTATATATGACAAAATAATAGACTTTGAATATATTTGCAGCGCAGTTTATAAATCCACAATTTCGTCTCTTTCAAAAGTTCTTTCAATTTGTTCCAACTCCTTTTCTAAATCTGCATCTATCCCAATAAATTTTCAAAGATTAGAAGGGGATTTATAACTAATGTACAATTATTAGGTCAATTCTTGTTCACAAAAATTAATTTCTTTAAATTTTTTTTATTGTAAACGACATCTTTTCAAATTAATGATGATTCTAACCAAGGAAAAGATCCTTCCAGTCTCTATTTGGGAATTAACAATCTCTAAAATCTCACAAACAAAAAGCCCAACTTTGGGAAACATGGTTTCATGTTTCTCCCACCATCGAAGGGGATAGTTGATTTCTTTCATATCCACCTAATAACATTGTAAAACCAATAGTCTTTTTTGAAAAAACTCTTTTGTCAACTCAATACTCTTTGTTGTTATTTGAAAAATATCCAAACTATTGTCATCATACACTCTTTGGTTAACAAAATCATTATCATATTCTATTGATGGATATCGCAACCTTAACCTTGGGCTCGCGACTAAAGCAAGGGTTTGTAAAGGTGCGGGCCAAGACTAAATTCAAGAGTCACATTTCATTCTCCTGGGAGTGCAAAAGAGTGTGAGAGAATGAACCTTCACACTCCCAAGTGAACTCCTATTTTAAGAGTTAAAGTCTCAATGGATTCCTGAATTTTTAAAGAGCGATTGCAGGGGTCAAAACTCATTGAATTAAGACATTCCTTATATCATTAGAAAGCTCTTGGAACATAAATGTCTGAAATGGGCTCGCATCACCCATTTGAATATCTAAAACACAAGTTATGGCCAAAAGAGCGGCCGAAAATCAAATTGACAATTTGACTCCCGATCACTAAAAGTCGGGAATCACCCCTATTTCCTTGCGTTCAGGTGGCGTGCAACATACCGTTGAAAAATTTTCAATGAGGACTACAACTTTGCATCAGACCTCATTTCAATTGGAGGTTTACAAACAAAGTTATGGGCCCCCAAAATCGAGGGAGTCCTAACTTTGGGAATTTCAGGACTCCCACTTGGGAGTCCTGGGACAAAATGTCATTTGGATGTGAGCCTCGTGGAGAAGCACAAAGTATATTGTAAAGGGGAAGGTGGTGGCTTCCCTCAAGTCCGGGCCGTGGTGAGTTTTGTTAGTCTGAATTTGCTCATGGCTTGTCCTAGCACCAAAAATGTTCTAATTATGCACTAACCAACTTGTTGTTTGGTTTTGTGCAAGTCTGTGTGAATGATTGAAGTGATTGTCAATCATCTTAATCCCATCTCGAAGCTCCAGTACACCCTTTTACCCCCAAAGTGCTGTAAGCCAAGGACATGCCCCAACTTTCTACTCTTCCATTGTTTTCGTCTTAGATTCACATTTGAATCTCTTGAGGAGGTTGGGAGTGTGTAAATGGATGCAAGGGATGATACATTTCATAAGAATAAAATATAATGACATTATATCATATTGTTCAACAATTGTTACTCTTTGATCACAACCAATGAAAGAAGACATTAAGCAAAAACTTCTATATCTTGGGTCAAACATTATTACTATTATTATTCATCAAATTTCTTCAAAGAGGAAAGAAAACTAACTAGAACTCCACAAACCTCTTTTTCAATGTTGGAAACCAAACAAATTAACTCAAGTGTCACACTAGAATCTTCTTCCATTAAGGTCTAAAAAAATGGTGTATTTTTTCATTATTTTCTCAATTTCAAGTTCATGTAAATGGCAAAATGAATGGCATCACTAAATAACTAATGTCGTTTATATTGGTTTAGAACACGAACACTTACAACAAGGGAGAAAAAATCAATAACAATTTGACAAATATGCCATGTCAAAAGGGGTGGAATTTCAATTGTCATCTTCACTAAATTTTACTTACTCTAACAAAGTATTATAACATTCTTGAATTATAGAGTCTTTTCGGAAAAATTAATTTTGCTAACAAACCTGTAGAAAAAAAACAGATGATTAATATCTACATTATAATAAGTCTTAATAATTTAAATAATAATAAACAAGGAAATATTAAAATTTTGATGAGAACCTTGCTTTAATTAGAGTGTCAATTTTCTTTGAGGAATATTCTAATTTGCAAAAGCCTTGTTGCTTCTTGTATGCCTTTTCTTGACTTTTTCGACTAAGTTATACATTTATGTAGATCCGATTGGGTAGTTTTGACAAATACATATTTCAAACCTTTATAAATTATTTCATCAAATAAAGCATACATGCCTTTGAAAATGCATGGCCAAAATAACTAACCTAAAAAAATTTTATCAAACCTAAAATATCACAACTTACAATAGACTTTAAAATTTTAATCATAATATTTAGATTGGATCCTTCATCTTTAACATAAATGATGACCTTTTTTCACAAGTTATATTTACCTAACAAGTTGGTTAAGTCTTTGACTAATGCATGCTTAAAGGTATTAGATGTTTCCAAAAGTCCAATTATAATGTGTTTTGGCTACCAATGAGTCCCCAAAAATTTAATAACAAGGGCAAAAATGTCATAAGCCCCTTTTGACATCACAAATCAAAACTTGTTGTAATAGAATAACAATTTGACAAAATAAGGAAAACATAAAATTGTTTAATTTTTTCCACCAACTCCAGCAAAAAAATTTTTTTTAATTATTTTAGATAGAAAGCAAAATGACCTTTGGATACAAGTGCAGACTAAATCTTTTTAACCATTGGCTTTCAACAAGATGCATTGGAAAATGGTTTTTAACAATTAAGAAAGTTAAATCTTCCAAAATTTACTTTCTTATTAAAATCTTTGACAATGAAAAACTAAAGATAATGGTTCCATTTACATGAAGTCTTTTTTTTTATAGGTTGTTTCTCATAAGGTTATTTTAAGAGATTAGTTTTTTTTTCCAAAAATATTTGCAATCATACAATGGTTTACATAAACATGTTTTTTTAAAGCAATAATTTCATTTGCATTGTTATCTAGTATCAAAACTTTCCTTGCTCTTGTTTTGACATTTGATATTAAAACTAAACTTGCATAACAAAAAAGAAAACTCATCAATTGAAAACACTTAACATCCACTGACTTACTGTGTAAAAAATGACTAACATAATGCATTTCTAGTATCATGTCTTCACTTTCTTTTGAATATGCAATTTTTTCAAGTTTTCCTTAGTTCTTTCCTCCCTTTCATTTGCATTAAACTTTATTTTATTTATAGACAGCTGAATTTCAAACTCTTGTTTCATTATGACGTCATTATTATTCATTATGTCTTCATTTTGGGATGACTCTTCCATTATTAATTACAAGATGAAAATTTGCCAAATGAATGGCGAAAAAAACCAAACAATAATATGCAAAGCTCTAAACTACCAACAAGTAAATTTACAAAGGCATTTATAATTTACAAAGGGCATTTACAAAAATGAAGTGTAATGTGAGATTAAAATGCAAGTTAGAATGTTAGAATTGACTTTAAGAAAAGAATATTCATGTAACCAAATAATGAAAAACAACAAATTAGAAGTTGAAAAAAAAAACCTAAGTTAAACAAAACCAAAAACATCAACAAAAACAAATGCAGAAAGAAACAAAACAACAAAACTTTTTAACGAAAAAACTTACCTTTTTTCCTAAGATGCACCTCATGCTCGGAATTCTAAAACCTACACATGGCAAGAAGGGGGAAGTACATCACCTCAACAAGCAACAAAGTGAAGCAAGGAGTGACGAACCATAACAAACAAGAACACAAGGCAAGGGCAACACATCACATCAAATAACAATAGCACAAGGCAAAGGAGACAAACCATAACAAATAGTAATAACACAAGGCAACAAACCACTATAAGTAATAACATTGCAAGGTGAAAAGTGATGAGCCACAACAAGTAGCAACAATGTAAGGCAATGGAACACAACAAATAGTAATAGCACAAAGCAAGGAATGACAAACCACACTAAACAACCACAATGCAATGCAACAAACCACAATAAATAATAGTAGCACAAGATGATAGAGCAAAACAAATAGGAATAATGCAAGGCGATGGATCATAATAAACATTAGTAACACAAGGTGACAGATTACAACAAGGTGTAATGCAAGGTCATGGACCACAACAAGTAAAAGCAATGCAAACAACAAACCATAGCAAGTAGGAGCAACACAAGGCAATGGACCACAACAAGTAAAAGCAATGCAAACAACAAACCATAGCAAGTAGGAGCAACACAAGGCAATGGACCACAACAAGTAAAAGTAACGCAAGGCAACAAACCAAGTAAGCAGCAGCAATGCAAGGCGAAAAATGACACAAGGTGTGAAACAAATGCAAAATAAAAAAACAAGAAACAAAACACAGTGAAAAACACAAGCTAACAAGTAAAACAACCTTTGAATTTTATATCCCTCTCCTTTCATGGTCTCGGCTAGTGGAGGCGCCACCCAAAACCCTAAAACTTCTGACCCTACACTTAATTCCAACCTATCCATTTTCCCTCCCAAACCTTGAGAACTGGATTTGGATTTTCATGCAAAAACCCCATCTGATTCTCACTTCTTTTTTTTTTAATTCTGATTTTGGTTCTCATAGTCAGTTCTCACGTGGGTGAGAACTTTTTAACTGATTTTCAACCCGGTTTTCACCAAAACGAGAATAGTCAATTTTGAATGTGAAAACCGGACTGAGAACCCGTTTGAAAACTGGATCACCTAGCTTGAACTGCCCAACACTGGTCCACACTGTGCATGCAATGGAGAATACAAAATACCCCATCAAACTTGGCGACCATGTGAAAAGAAATACTACCATAGAAGAACCTCTAAAGTCATGCCATGGGGGGCGGGCTAGAACGGCCAGTTTCGGCATAATAATGCATCAAAGCTTTAACTGGGAATGAAAATTTTACAAAACAAAATAACTGGGACCCAAACTAGTTTTTTCACCAATATTGATGGTAAACTAGTTTCATCCTGTCTTTCCTTTTCCCTGAGTGCCTCCACACCGGCTACATATATTTTCACTGCTCCTACCTATACAACTACTATACTCTTGAACCTTGTGCATTAAATGCTGAGTTTCCGCATTTCATACTGACACTTAATAAAATTTCATTACTCTGCGAATGCCACTGAATGAGGGGATGAGGGGTGAAAGTAGAGGTAATAGCCTAAGAGTGGTGAAAGACAGGGTGACTTTAGAGATATGTTTAATCCATTCCGACAGTTCTACCACAAGGTTTGACTGCCTAATAAGTTGAGAAATGAAAAATAAATACAAAGTTACATGCAATTGCAAAATATGAACTGTGGGATTTTATGCAAAATCATGCATGACACAAAATGAGAATCCTTGTATTTTAAAGACTATATGTGGCTAGATATATCATCACGATTGTAGAGCTCTGCTTCGATTTTGCTACATTTACTCAAGATGTGAGCTACACAGGTGGAACATTTTTAGCAATGAAGTTGGCTTGAAAATACACTGACCCCTATCTTACGTCATGGTATATATAATTTTTTAAATTATTATTTTGATCTTCGTATTATGGATGTTGGTTCATACCTTATGGCATTTTCACTATAAAAGAAATCCAATTCCTCTACTCGGATACGGTTTCCCAATTGGAGATCCATGGATCACAAATGTTATTTTCCCATGGCATTTCACCTTTACAAGCGTCCTTTTTTCTCAATGATTTTTAATTATCTTTTTTCTCTTTTTTTCAACATACCATAAATTCAAGTAAGTGATGTTGATTTTTTTTACATTAAACAAATGATATATTTGTGAAATTTTTATTCTATAAATAATAAAAACACAAAGCACAAATAATGTAGGTCAACCTCACATCGTGCTGCACGACAATTCTGGTAGGACTTTATTTCTAACAATTGCCTCCATACTAAGAGCTTTGATAAAAAGATCTCTTTGGAAATCAATTCGTCTTTAATTCATCAAATGATAATATGTTCAACAAAAAAATTTAATCAATATTTAAATATAAAGTTTAGCTCACTTGTCAAATACAAAAGTGCCTTGTCTACCTTATTAAAAAAAGAACTTGACCCCATTTTTTCATGAATATTTTTTCACGATTTAAATTTTGATTCCAGATTTAGCAAAAAAAAAAAAATTCCAAAATCCCAATTCTTATCCCAAACTGAGTAGCCTCACAATTAGGCAAAGAGTAGACCCAGAAGATTTTTTACTTGTTATTTTTTTCCTGTGATTCCTGTGATATACCTAATTCCAGAAAATAAATAAATGAAAAAAAGGAGGGTGGGCTCGGACGACAACGTTATGTTTTCCGAAACGCCCACCCGTTGGAGGAAAAAATTACCGACAGTAAGTAGGAGGGCATCCAATTACAATACAAAAATCCGTCCATCGCGCTCTTCCCGTTACATGTTCCTTTGACATCTAGCGCACCCCGTGCAAAATGAATTTCCTCCGCTGGACATCTTATTGCGAACACATCCTAAGCCCGCCAAAAAAGAAACAGGAAGGGGAAAAAGTCGGTAAGGATCCAACCCAAACCAAACTGGACGAGCAGAGTCACCTTAAACAAACTGTCGGTACGCAACTCCAACAACTTCTTGACAGATAAGAATCGGTAAGTGATTGTGGAGCGCTTAAGAATGCAGAATGGCATGCTAATTTTCAGCAATTTCTTGTATCAGAGGAGCTCGGATGTTGTATCTAGGAGTAGCTTGTTTGGAGTATGAAGCTGAATTCTCTATCTCAAGAAGTTTTTTGTGCTTTGTTTTGGTTTTTCCTTTTCCCCTCCCCTTTCTTCTGCATCTTGTTGCTGTTATGTCTGTTTCTTTTGGCTGTTTCATTTGTAGACTCGCTTGCCGTTGAAGTTATGTCGCTAGTTCCTGGGAATGTCACTCCATGTTTGGAATCCTTGAGAGAGGAGCTCCTGGAAAAGGAGCAAATGATGTGTGGCGACTTCCGCGACTTCCAAGACCTTCTTGATTATTTGAAGTCGTCTGGGCATTCTCAATGCACTACTGTGTGGACCAAGGATAGTGTGGCTTACCGATGCCGCACCTGCCAGGTCAACGATGCTAGGTCAGTGCGCTTTTGCTATTATCCTCTTCATATTTGTTTTGCTTGTTGTTGCTTGTCGCTTGTTTCGCGTAGTTTTGATTTCTTCTACTAGTGTTCCCCGTTGCTTGTGACTACTAAGGCGATGTTCATGTTGAAAATGTTCTCGGACTACGGGAATTTGGAATTATGTTGAAGTCAATTATGCTTCCCCGTTTAGACTGCACCTAATAATTCAACGATGTGGCAAATTGCTTGATAAGAACGAAGGAAAGATATCCCGTTCTCTTGCTTGTGTTTCTCTTGCTTAACCAACTTTCGGAATCCGTCGCCACTCTTTTTGCCCGCTCGTCGACAATTTGAGCGGGACGGGAAACCTTATCCTTTCTCTTGGACATGATAGAAAGTTTAAGGAAGAATTTGCATAGATAGATGGGACATTATTGCTTAATTCACAAGAATTCGGATATGAAAGTTTGATTCTAGGGTTTTCATTTTCGCTTATCTTATCTCTAAAACACCTCTCTACAGCAATTGCTACACCTTGTGTCAGGACTATAATTTCCTTGACCTTATAGATATAGAAGCTGTCTTTTTATATACCTGGCGCTGGAACTTGAATTGCCATGACCTTGTGGACTCGACAAGTCCAACTGGTTATAATGGAAGCTTGCTAAATCTCTGGAATCAACTCCAGCTAACTAGTGACAAAATCATGACTTCCACAGACTAGTGGATTTCTCAAGCTCAATGTATCCTGTTGAAAACATTATTAGTATGTAAGAAGATTATGGTTCACTGAAGTAACAATAAGAATCAAGCATCACAGAAGAATTGCTCCAACCCTCAACAGTGTTGACTACCCAACAATCATATTGCAGATAGATTGACACATGTTTGTCTCTTGCATGAGTCCAGTGGTGTGTACCTCCCATGTAGGCTTTTGTTAGTACTTCCATCTTTTGGTCATTTCATGATATAAAATTGGTGGAGGGCCACATACTAAAGCATGATTAATGCATTTGACTGGATTGATAAGCTATCTTAGTTGAACACATGTTGGGAATATTTAGTCTGAGTTGTGTTGGGGGCACTTGTGACCACACCATTTGAATTTGTGCTTTTGAGTCATCAAGCAATGTTCCTATACAAGAGGTATCTTGTAGGGATCTTTGTACTTGAGTAATTTCCTTAGGTGGAGATTTCAGTAAATTACTTTGAAAACTTTGACTCACTTGTTGTCATTGAGCACCTTGTTCAACCCACAAATAATGTGAGAAGGAAGTTTCTTTGTACTTCCATGAAAGCACATAATATTTTGTGAGTTGATTGAAGTCCATACATGGACAGTTCAAGTCTTGTGATCACATTGTGACTGATGGTCTGACAAATTTGTGAGCCATTCTCACAAGGTTATGACTATGTTATGTTATCTTCAAGTGTTGTTGGGGAGTTTTCTCTGCAAAATTCTTAAATTAGTCTTGTAAACACATTCCAAAACCTCCAAAGCATTAGCAAGCTGCTGGAGCTTACTCAAAATTAATCACAACTTATGTTCACAGCTTGTCATGCACCATGTTCAATCTGCACCTTGCTGTGGTGTAATAAAATGTGGGGCAAGCTAGAGACCATTTTGTTTTATACATCTTATCAAATTAGCTTCATTGAAGGTTGAAGTCTTCTAGATCATCTTGTTTTATAACTATTGTAGCCAAATTTTTTTGTGTCTAGGATTCTTCCTTGAATGGAGATCCTTCTTATCGCAAGCATTTGGGTATTACATGAACCTGAGGGTTGGTTAAGATCATGAAAGAACATATGTTTTGACCATCCAATTCAAGTGGAGTATGCTAGTTGAAAGCTAGAGTCTTACAAAATATACTTAGTATGTAAACTTGCTAGCCAAAATTGGTTTAAGTTGGAACCTTTTCCTTCAAAAGAGGTCCTCGTTGGTGTACCATGTAAGCACTTGAGTAGTGCCCTTGATTGAGGATGTTCTTAGCAATATTGTGAGATTTCTGAAGTTGACTTGTTGGAAAGGATTGGATGGTTGAGCAATTTGATTTGAAGGAAAGTCCACTTTTAGTCAAAACTTGCATACATATTGTCAAAGTCAACAAAATTTTCAGTTGTAATGAAAATTGCATGCTCATTGTTACCTTGGATGTTTGTGTGACTTCTACATAGAATCTTGAGCAAATTTACTTGAAGTAGTTAATTTATCTGGACATCATGTAGTATAAAATTTAACTTGTACCGTACATGGCAATACGCAAATTCAGAAACTCCAACCAAGACTCTGACAGTTTGCTTTAGAATTAGTTTAGATACAAGGGGACAAATAATAGATAGCAACTCATCTAGTAATTTGACTTCATATAATCGAATGATATAGCATGAAACACTAGTAATCTGATCTTCAATTGAGAATTGAACAATTTATTAACATCCAATTTTTTTCGTTTTTGGATAAACAATGAGTTGTTTCTTGTTAGTAGTTCGATATCTTGGCACACTGTAGCTAAGGGATCCATTAAAAGCTAGATCCAATTTCAGACCTCCAAATATTGTTTTTGATGACTGAAGTAAAATTTGGTGCATAAAACATAACTTTGGTGCATCAATGGGTGTTAGTGAGATTTCTCTACAAACTACAAAGACACTGTTTGGATGAATTTTGTAGTGAAATTGTTCTCTAGTTGATGCAAAATAAGCTGAGTTTTTTCTCCTTGTTCAACTTAACAAAATTATTGTATGGTGGGTGGCAGTGCAATATGTGAAAGATGTTATCATGAAGGTGATCATCAGTGGCATGACTTTGGTAACTCCTCCAAGAAATTGGCTCTTGTGTGAAAGAGTTATGCTTGACCTCAGTTTGGAACTATTGGTGAAGACAATGCATTAAAGTGGAATACCAAGAGAATATGTGATTTTTGATTGCCAACTGACTCTCATAGAAATAACTGGGAAGAATTTCTCTAGGTCTAGTACACCTACAAGCTTGTAATATGAATAAGAGGTCTTTTCATCTGCAGTTCTCAAGGTTTTGTTTTTGGTTGTAGTTATGTACAACAGTGACTCTGGAGGATGTTGTGACTGTGGTGATAAAGATGCATGGAAAGAGGAAGGGTATGTTCAATCCCATGGCTTACTACTAGATATGGGACAATTAATACTTGGGTCACTTTTAGAAATATTGATGTGATAATTGGCATGATTCTTTTGCTTCAAGAGTTGTTACTAAGGCCTATGCTCTTGTGAGATTGAACAAGAGTTCTTCAGAGACCATTCAGTGTCTTTAGAATAGATTTGGAACTGCCAAATCCTGTTCTTCTGGACAGGGAGTGGATTGCACTAATTCTCACAGGACTCCTGTTAACTGTTAATTTATTTTCCAGCTGGAAGTTCTTTGGCACCTCAATTCAACTGGATATCTCTTGCAATTGCTGAAGGCTGTCTGAGGTTTGAGTGTGTATAGCATTGATTTGCTTGTGAAGTCCTGCAGGTTCTGCACAACACATCGACTCTCAAACCAGAAAAAGGGTCATGTCCCATTCCATCTTTTTGAGCCAGCCAGAGAGACAGGTGACAAATAATCTCTCATTCAGGATGTGCTCTGTAGCATGGATTTATATCTTCTTTAATTTAACCTCTAGAGACACATTTATGTCTTAGCCATTCTTCCAGAGTCTTTCCAGGATAGCCTGTTCTACAATGCACTATATATCATTGTATCATTGGAGTCTGTGGTGGAAAGTGGGATCAAGGGTGGGGTTAACTGTTTCACTGCTGATGATTCTAGGACCCTTTTTGAAGCATGTGTTTTTTAGTGGCTTTCAGTTTGCTGGGCTCTGAGAATGCTCTCAATTTGGGTGCACAAAATTTGGGAGGAAAGGATTAAAGATCCAAAAGCCTCTGTGGAGGGTGAAATTCAGGCAGCCAAACTGTACATTGATTGGTTACAAAAGGTGAGCTGGATAGCATCATAAATTTTTTTGTTTTGTGATGTCTATTTGAAACATTCTTTTTTTGTTCTGCTGCATTCTGTTAGGCCATGAGGTTTATGCACAGAAATGAAAGAGAGTGTGAAATCACTCTTTATCTCCTAATTTTGTGGGACTTGTGCCAGGTGTGTTCTGTGGATGCCCTTCGTAACCTCCTATCTGTGTTTGTGACAAGGAAGTTTATTTTTGACATTTCATTTGATGTAGACATGGTGGGCCCCTTGACCAAATTGTTGAGACAGAGGCTTTCTTTCATGAGTATAAAACTTTCCTTTGCTAGTCAATACATGAGGGTGCTTACATCTCTGCACATCTAATGAGGGATCCAATTCACTACTTTTCTAGCCCAACCAGCCCCACTTATTGGGGATGAATTTGTTTTGTCTTGGTCAGGTGCAGAGGGTAGCAAAGTCTCCACTGGAAATTTTACTCAGGACAATTCAGAGCATGCCAGAGGCACTTACAGAAGGGGTGATGTCTTTGTCTAACCAGTCTTGACTCTCTTACACTGGGTGCAACTCATTTACATTGGGCATTCACCATCACCTGCAAACAGGAACTAGGTCCACTGTGGTTTGAAGAATTAGCCATCTTGCTGTTTTCACTTTTAGGTTTGACTGTTTCTTGAAAGTCTTTGTTGTAAGTGACCTGAAGCTGTAGGTGTATGCTACCTGTATGAGATATCCTGGAGCCTTCAGAACCAGTGGATCTGCATTTGACCATGGAGGCTATGCTGATGTCTCGCTTCATGACACATTCTGTTAGTCTCTGGGCCACATTCTGAATTTCTTTTGTGCGGGTGTGCAGGAAACAACCCTCTTCTTGCAGATGCTATACAATGGATGGTTTAAAAGGCAGTTCACACAAGAACTAATGCGCCACTATTCTGATATGGTGATTGATGTTGCTCAAAAATTTCATGATTATGTCCATCATGCAGATTTCATAAGAGACTGCAAAGCCCTTGATTCTACCCTAGACCGAGGTGTGTAGCAACTAATCAGTCACTACTGTTCAAGTGCCACCCATGGTTATCCTCTGTTTGATGCTTGTTTAAAATTCTAGTTGTTTCTTCAGTCCACCATTTTCTCCATGTCTTGCCTTTGAGTTGCTGGGTCAAGGCATCAAGCAGGGCTTGCATACTTGACATGCTCCTGACTCTGATATGTGATAAAGTGGGTTGTGGCCCTCTGAGGTAGACACAGTAGGTCATGTGGTGACCTTTGAATGCAGAGAAGTACTGTGGGTGAGAAACCAGAAACCTGGTGCTCGAATTATGTAGAGCCCACCTCCTAATGCAGGCAGTAACTACAGTGTAGGGAAGAGTCCCTTGTCACCAGCTTCAGCTAGTGTCAAAGTGTTAATCTTTTTCTTCTTGGTGATCAGGTGGTTTCCATATATTCATGACAGTATTGGTTTTTGTGAGGAGAAAGTAGAGAGTTGCAGACATGTAAAATGTCTCAGCTTTGTTTTATGTATGCTCCTGCAAATTTTCATCTTCCACTCTTTCTTCTGCTTCCTTCTGTGCTTTGTCTTCCATTCACCAGTACTTCTTCATTAATTTGCAGTCAGGGACTGTGTGTTGTTCCAACAGTGATGGTGCATTTGTTCAATGTCCCAAAGATTGCGCTTATAGAGGAGCAGCACTTGCTTGAGAACTTTATCTTTGTTTTCAAAAGAGTTCTGGAAATTTGCCTTGTGAGGTATCCACTAAGACTTTTGTCACTGAGTGTATTGGCATCAGGTCTGTCTATCTGGTAACTGAAAAGTTTATTGCGTGTACTCAATGCTCAATTATGGAAAACATTCAGCAGTGGCTTGATGCTTTTAGCAGCAGCTTGACACTTACCATAATATCTGTAATCAAATAGCGTTGTTGTGTTATCTTGTTCACAATTTGCACCCATCCAGTGATAAAACTCAGAGCTGAACTGTTCACATTTGTGAGTTCTATTGTCTACAAAACATTTTGTCTTTAAAACAAGTACATGTAGTCTGTATTAGGCTGTACAATGCACAAAGAACAAAGTTCTACTGTTTTGTAGACTCTGCATATTCGTGAGTTCTATTGATAATTTTGTAGACTGTGCGTATTCGTGAGTTCTATTGATAATTTTGTAGACTTCAGCCAACCTTTGCTCCTCCCTGTGCACAAAAGCTTGTCTACATCCTCCTTTAAATTGATATTTACAGGACTTTCTGTCTCGCAGGGGCACTGCCACTGTTGATGTGAAGCATGAAGCCATAAGACAAAAGGTTTCTTCTCAACTATCTCAGTGCATTTCCAATGACTGAATGGTGAAAATATACATTCAGCAATTGTTGAAACAAGCAACCAGGAAATCATCTAGTTCAGACTGCTTATCTGGGCTTCAAAACTGGTTTTTGTAGGTGTACTTGAGACCTCAAGGAGATTTGCGCTTGATCGTCTCTCATCCACATGTAGCAGTTTATGTTCTAAGTGAGCGGTTAGACGTGTTTGAGATGATTCTTCAGGTGGTTGCATATCTGCAGGTTTGTAAGCATTGCTACTTTCATAGAGTTTGCCAGGGGTCAGTACTGTATAAATTGCTTGGAATTGTACTGTATGCCATTTGGTTCCTGAAGTTTCTCATCAGAATTGAGTGCACCAAAGATTTTCAGCTTGTAATGCATTCATGTGCATGCACATCTTTGCTATGCTTGGTGTTCATGACCAGTTTAGAGGTCTTCAAAGGCAGCAAGGTGCTACCTTCTGTTGCATCAATGACCAAAAAGACTGAACCTTTACAGCTATGGGTACTAAGGACCTCTGCCACATGGTGCCACCTTTCGTCACACAAAAGCTACTCAGGTTACTGAGACTATTTGGGTTTTGATGATGCAGTGGATGAATCCATACTCCAAGAATAGTTTGGTTGATCTTGAGAATGAAGATGCATGGACATTCGCCATCCAACTAGAGGTCTGCTCATTCCATAGTTTTTGAGGTTTCTCTGATCTATTAGTGTTTCAAGAGGTCTGGGGATCAACACACTGTGATTTCTTAATTTTTGTTGAATGTGCAGATGAACACAATGGCCGTTGTATTTCAGATAATTGCACGCTGCTATTCTACTGCTGATACTGAACAGTCTCGTAAGACTGTGAAACAAATGTTGGTATCAGCTGGAAATTGTACTGTGAAGAGTTTGCATCACTACCTATCAAAGGCAAGATTTTCTGATCTAATTGAGCATGTGTGAACGTGTCATCTGATAAAGGTGAGCTAGGAGAATCATTGATTTTTTCTTGCCTTCTGCAGCTTGTGCTTCTAGCATAAACACAAGGTTGGTAATTATTTTGAAGTAGGTGTCTTAGATTGAAACTGATGATGTGTGGTTGCTGTTGCTGGACATGCAGAAATTGACTTTCACATCAATGTCACTCCATATTCCACTTCACAGGGTCCTGAGTGCCATACTCTCAAAGCTTGTCCTATTCACTTGGGATGATGACAATGAGGGCTTTCTCTCGGATTTGCAAATTGATTATACTGAAGAGGAGGTATGACCTTCATGGCAATTTTCACTTTTTGATAAGTAAAGGTCCTGAAACAACAGAAACAAGGAGGCTCTGAATATCTCTCTCATTTGTCTCAAAGTTTCACATTGCGAATTATCTACCTTAGGTATTGGCAGCAAATTTAGATATTTGCAAAATCTGCAGCTTTGCAATATACAGCCTAGTAGCAACAGCCATGGGTAGTGGTGGGTAAGTACAGGTTACATTTCCCTCAATTTTCAGTTGTGGTGGCTAATTTCGATCTATTATCGGATTACTGGACAGGTGCTGGATTTACTGGATCTTCCATTGCGTATTGCAGCATGGATGGTACAGGTAGATGTTCATCTCTCTCTCATGAATGTTAAAAATATTTTATTTGTCGGTTGTTGCATTCTATTGAGACTGCAAACCACAGTTTTGGAAATAGTAACATTGAAATGGCAAAATCCAACATCACTACATGTCTCTCATCAACAGTTTTGGATGTCCAGTTTCTCAGAGATGATTTTGTTTCTGGGCCAATTTGTCTTAACTAAGGTGTTTACTCTTGGAATAGATTCGAGCACAGGAATGGGAGGATGTGTCCGAGGATTTCTACCGCCTGGAGTTGATCTACCGTGGTAGTTTCTGGCATGACCAGTGAGTGTACAGCTCTATACATGTCCCACATCTGCTGTTCTCATGTGTATGTTGTCTGTATTGCAGGCTTTCTGTTGTTTATTCTTTTCACAGAGGGTTTTGCTATTGGATTTAGATCTGGACAGAACTGTCTGAGTGATGGAGCTCTAGTGCTCCTTGTGTATGTTGTTTTGCATAGCATAGCTGGGCTGCTGTAGTCTTTGGAGCAAGGTCTGAGGAAATAGTGCTGTGTCTATATTCACTGGGGATATCTCGTGATTGCAGGTCATGGGATATGGATGTTCTGCTGCTGCAGTTTTGTGCTGTTGCTAAAGAGAAGATGGAACATGCTATTGTTTTGCGAATGGCAGATCACTTTCATGTACAGTTATGCAACCCAAGCAAGAACCTTTCTTTTACCTGGCAAAAGGACCCATCTGTTTGGAGAAGTAAGGAAGCATGAATGAGTGCCATGTGATCCTTGGAGTTAAAGGTTCCTGTATCAAAATGTTATTTTTGGGGTATGACCTAAAAGAAGCAGAATAGGAAACAATTTATCCTTCTCAGCAGCATCCTCTATCATTTGCTTGACATGGATGCCCAGACATCATGATCCTTTACCAGTTAGTTATCTTCATTCTCTGCTGATAGTTCACTAAAATCACAGAACAGCTGTGCGTGCCTAGGTGGTGCTGCAAATGTCTGTGTATGACCTTTTCTAATTGTGTTATCTGAATAATTGTCTGTTGACAATGAAATTGCCCAATTCACAACATTAAATAATACAGTGTTAAACCCCAGGACCTGCTAACCAACCAAAAGGAGGTGCATTGGTCATCTACCTGTATAATGTGTTCACATTGGTAGACATTACTGAAATCCCTTAACATGTGACATTGGTATGTGTGGGCTTTACCTGCTTTTTGGATATTCTTAACAGAAATGTTGGCTAGGTGACAGAGAAAGTCAATGTCTTCATCTGACTTGGCATGGAGACAACTAGTTAACACTTTCTCTTTTGTCTTCTGGGGACAGCTGCAAGATCTAGTAACCTCTCCTGCAACTCGTGATAGAATGTCTCGTTTATCACCTTCATACATTCAAGACTTTCTGCGCTTAATATTGCTGGTGAGTCTCCTTGGTGAATGGAATTTCAAAGTCCCTGATGTTGCTTGGATCATAAAAAAAAAACAGATTACTCTCTTATGAAACCTTAGCAGCAATAAGTGCTGCCTCTGGATTTTTAAAATTCCTTTTTTGTAAACATTGTCATGCCTCTCATCATGGACATCCCCTCACTGTATTGTCTTTGTAGGTTGTTCGTGACCGCCGCAACACTGGAATGAATGAGGTGAAGATGCCATCTGTGGATGTTTTCCTTTTTTGTGGTTAGGACGTTATTGGAAGGGGTTCTCTTGTGCTGACCTTTTTTAACACAATGTAACAGTTGGATGCTTTACGATACAATGTTATCCAATGGTTATGCGTGCGTGATCAAACCTACTCCCAGGTAGGAATGAAGATTATTTGTCCCTAGGAACTTGGTACAGTTCTCAAAGCACAGAGTTTCTTCTATGGTGGTAGTTGCCTTCACCTCTATTCCATATTGGCTCAATCTACTCTGGCTGTGTATGGAAGTACTGTTCTGGTGTAGTTAGTGTTGCATAAAACCTGAATCTTCTTGTTGACAATATGTATTTGTGTGTGTGAGTATCAGCTCTGCCGAGCACTGAGTGCCATTCCTCTGGATCATCAGAAATTATCTGCTACACTAGAGAATGTGGCACAATTTCATCAACCCAAGGTTGTTACTTCTTGAAGCTGGATGTTGTATATTTCTTCTGCAGGTCAATTGTGAGGGTGTGGGGACCTAGGTTTCCTTGCTATCATGTTTCATAGTGTCATGTGGTTCAACAAGTATTTTGGTACTTGGTCTTTGTGGTGTCTTATCCCTGTTGCCTCCTTGAACTGTATACAGAATCTCAGTGTACTTAGTAATTGTCCAAGTCCATTTTGCTAAGCCTCAAGTAAATGGATGAGGTTTTCCTATGTGTGTAACATGTGTTTCACACTCTGGTCTTTTGGATTAAGCCCTAATGTGTGCTTATTTGCCTTAGAAGGTCTATGGGTCCAGATGGGATTTGTGTTTAGCCACTCGAAAATGTACGGCAGTGTTGGTCTTTGCAGAGCTGCTGAACACAGGATTGTGGCAGGTTCAGGAGCAGGGCTACTATCAGTTAAAGCCTGAGCTGTGGAAAGAATTTGATCCCTTGTTTGCCCATTTCTATCTGAGTGAACTGGAGGAAGCTCAGGTATGCAGATTCACAGTAGTTTCCACATCTTGTAGGCTTTATGATGGGATGTTTGGATGGTGGAGGTGACTTTATATCTTGAAACCATTGGAAAGAGTAGACACTTGACAAGGTTGTATATCATGATAACAGCTGATGTTGAAACATCTCTTGAATATTCTGACTGTAACAGGAAAGAGCTGTACATGTTGGGAAGCTGCGGCATTACTGGCGCATAGGTTTGCCACATAAGGCAGCACCACCGTACAATCGCCTTACTAATCTCCTCCATACTCAGGTTGTCCTGTCCTCTCTGATAGAAGCACACCTTTGATGCAGCTATGCTGCAAATATTGTTATCCTTGACTCAAGATATCCTTGTTTTCAAATTCTTCCTCTCCAAACCTACTCCTAACCTGATATGGAGATCAATTGGTGGTGTGACAGGCATGCCATCAGCTTCTTTGGAATGTGTTGAATCATGTTACATTTCTTGTCAAGAAAGAGAAAAGTGCAACAGCTGGCGAGACACTCGGTGTAACTGCTTTACAGATGATGGAGATAGCTGTGTATGTATTGCTGTTCTCATGTGCCACAAGTTCTCCTGTTCAATCATTGCTGTATCTTGACTCTTCAACTATTTATTGTGCTACACAGTGAGAAAGCCCTGTCTGGAGTTGATGTATGCTCAGAGTGAGAACTTTTGCAAGTGATGTTTTCTGAACAGTGAGCATGATACAGCACCTGTTCTCATTATGTTGATCACTGAAAACATGTGTAGAAGTGACAAACATCAGTTGGAAGGTGATGTGCTTTCTGGTCAGAGCAACACAAGATTTGCATTATTCTAAAGCACCAGATAAGTGTTGCAGGCGGGATCGATTGCAGGTTCAACCACCATCTGCAGCTCCACAACCATTTGGGTTCCATCCCAATGATATTCTTGTGAACATCAAAACAAGACCAGGAAAATTTCTGGTTGAGTTGAGTACCTGGAAACCAGAATCTTCAAGCATGTATGACTTGCTACAGGAGTTGCAAAGTCTGAACAATGCCCACCGTAAGGCTTGCCATATCACCTTATATGTTCTTTCCCCACAACACTTGTGATGTCTGCAAGACATAAGTAATGTGCTATATGGTGAGTGACTAGCAGAACATTTGACAAACTTTCAATTATGGGGTCAGGTTTGGCAGATTATGCTCAACACATAATTCAACTTTTGCATTCATTCCCAACATATTTTGGGGCTGAACAGGGACATTCAAAGGTCTACAATCCTCCTCAACATCAGGTATGCTAAGCATTATGTGATAGTAAAAGGGTGTGAAATTACAGGCTCATTAGGAATGTGGCAAGACTTCTTCAAGATTTGTGTCTGTCCACTGAGGTCTGCTCACAGCTGGATCTTTGATTGAGAGGTTAGGAGAATTATGTAGATTCACCACTGGTTGGCATTTACTTGAGGCTGCTCTTTGGCCATTTGGTTATGCTTCTTTGCTGTTCAGTGGAAATTTGGAATTTGGGTGATACTCTGCCAAATTGTTCAAGAATTCAGCATTTCAGAATTGTGCCAACTTGTCTCTTCTTATGTCAAAGTGTACAAGTCATAGAGCATGTAGAGAAGAGAACAACCAGTATGAATAACTGTGACCTTGTAATTTTGTACTAATCTGGTGGCATTCTGGTGGTACTTTGTCACTGTCCTGACAGCTTAGTCACCAGATTGATACAAGGTTATTCATGCACAACCTGTAATCTGGTATCAATCTAGCAATTAGATGTCAGTACCATCGAGACAGAATATACACACCTGACATACCTGTAGGTGTAGTTTTTTGCAAGCTACTTAGTGGTATTCTTGTTCCAGTCTGACTGTTGCACGAACCCTTGTTTTTATAGGTGCAAGATGATATTGCAGAGCATGCATGGCAGAGGCTGAAAAAAGAAAGACAAGCTGCCATCTTGGCAAGAATGTCAGCACAGTGAGTTGTCACCTTGCAAACCTATTTTTTAACAGTATATTGCTAACTATGAGCTGGTTATGCATGGTGCTTAGCCCCTTCCTTTGCCCATGGCATGTTAGGTTCTAAATTGTTTCTCATATCACCTGCTGCTCCACTGAATGTCCACTGAGTTTCTGTGCTGTTTTGCATCAGGCAAAAGGCTTTTCTGGACCAGCATGATGATCAAGAGGATGATGAAGGTCAAGAGGGACATCATGATGCTAGTCCAACAGAAGGGTCTCGTAGAGGTAGATTGGCAGAAGATAGTTTTGAGAGGATATCAGGAAGTGCACCAGCTTTGATGCCTGATCATAAAGGCAAGTTTGCAATCATGGAGTCAACACTTACAGTCCAGGAATGTGCACTGTGCAGGACAAAGGTACTCAACCTGTTTGGCATCTTTGCTGATCTATAACTCTTCCAGAGATTGTTTCACTGTTGAGTCTGAAGATGTTCTGCTCAAATAATTAAGTCTTCGCCTGGGGGCTAAAGAGGAACTTGCCACATTTTCTGAGAGGGTTATTTCCCACTGTTAGTGTCACTATGTTGTCCTTCCTATTGTTATCTATGCACTTTCTGATCATGTTCATGTTTCCACAAATGCTTGGTCTGAACATTACTATGGAGTTTTGTGTCTTGATTTCTTGGAACACAGTTGCTGATGTGAAAGCTTCTATGACATCCTCTCTTCATATCTCACTCTGAAATTGTGCTCATGGACAGTGTGACAGTAGTGACTCTCCAGCAGGATCTATTGCCTTCATGCAGCGTTACAACATGCCAAGGCAGCTGTCAAATAGAGCACATGAGGTGAAAGTTTGGGAGGCTGAAACTTTTTCCAAGTGCAATAATACCGAACAACTTATCACGCTCATTCAGCCGCAGAAAACTGTTTTGGAGGTGAAGGGGTGCTCCCTGGATTATCATCCAACTGAGCATGTTGCCTGCTGTGGGCATCAGGTAATTACTTGCATTCATGTTTCTGGTGGGAGATATGGTGCTCTTATGATACACACTCTCAAGTGTTCTGGAGACATGAAGCTCACATGCTTGTGGAAGTGTTGGACATGATTGCAGATGCATCAGGCTTGCTTTGAGAGTTACCATTCATCTCTTGTTCAACGGCACTGTCTTGGCAACAGTTACGAAGGTGTTTGCCAAGCCCTATGCAACTGATGTTTTGTTGGTAGTTTGATGGACATGCAATGGTGTGTTGAGGTTGCAGGGGAAAGGCCTGCCTGGATGTTGAGTTTAGATGTTGAACTGTAGAATTGATTGTATTGAACCAAATTCAAATACCTGACCTGGCTTGGAGCTGAGGGTGTCATGATTTATCAGGAAAAGGCATTATAGACCTTAATAATGGTGAAATTTGGTGCCCAATCTGCCGTCGCCTGGCAAATGTGCTGCTCCCTGTTGTGGAGGTGTCAAATCTTCAAAGGATGCTACAGGTTCAAGTAGGAGGCAGAAAGGAGAACCACACTTGGGAACAACTCTGGGATCCACCAGCAAATTTATCAACAGCAATTGATAATTTTGCTGTACAGGTATATCCAGCCTCTTGTTGTAGAAAGAATCACCTATTCTGGAAGTATGTAAGTTTCTTCCAACTGTTAATATGGAACTGTTATTTTGGGTAACAAGTTTACAATAGTGGATTTTGCTGAATTATTGTGATTGACATCCACTAATGAATTAACCCTCTGGCTTTTGTCCTGTTTATGTCAAGCAGACTATACGGGTTAGAACGAGATTCTCAACTGTCATAGAAGCCACACACATGTCCAGTTGCCAGGTACATTTGCTGGACTGGTGATCACTGAAGTTAATCTTGCTACAGGTATCATATTCAATTTGTTTGTGATTGATAGTGGCCATGCCCTCACATAGTGAACTAGGAACGCCACTCCTAACATGTGCATCATTTGATATCTTCAGGTGCTCTGGGAACTTCTTGCTGGGAACATAGTGCATTTCGAAGTGGAGACAAGGGAGGAGACAAATGAAGTTGGATCCTCATCATCAGCCCCTGTCCAGCTCAGGAATGAATGGGGAGGGGAACCTGCCCACTTGACAGCTCTACAAGAGTTGGGGAAGTTGGCCATGGTGTCCAACAAAAGTGGTGAAGGTGAAATGCATGTTCAGGTTGTTAGTTCAATGTTTGTAAGTTTAATTGCCTGATGAGTGCAATTATATGAGCAGGAATCTGCATGCTCTGAAGCAAGAATGTCTATTCCTCTGCAGTGTGAGGTCTCAAGTAGTGCTTTCTGAATTTGGTGCTCTTTTGATACTTGCAGATAGAGTAAGGCGCATAAAATTGGATAATATTAAGCATCTGAAGGAAAAGCTGGGCTTGTTGTGTGAGAATAAGGAGCAAGTAGATGTACCTGGGTCCTTCAACCTGATTTCTGCAAATGTATTGCCAAAACTTAAAGAAATTCTTCAGGGGCTGTTTTCTTCTAATCCGCTAGACAACAATCATGAGGACAGTAAAGGAGACATGAAGAACCAAGAGAGTTCTGAACATGGAAGAAATTCTTCAGCTTCAATTGGGAATGGGTTAAGAACAGATCATGTAGCCTTGCATCAAATTGAAGAAAGTCAAGAGAAAGCTCTTTGGAGGGGGCCAGCCCCGAGGCCAGAGTTTGCAGGTGGAAGGGGTATGCCAAATCCTAATTGCCAACCATTGGTTGTTGAGACTCCACCCAAGGCACTCAGCAAGCACCAGCCAATTCAAACTAGTTCCGTCCATCATCCATCAAAAATACAACATTCGGAAGGGTACAAGTACCCAAAATGCAACATTATTGATGGTGATTTGCTTGAAGTGGACCCATTTGTGATTCTGACGCATTTGCTGCTAAGTGTGAGTACTTTCTTTGCAATCCTTTTTTGTTTATAATGAAAAATTCAGTCTGTCACTTAATGAGCTCAGGTAAACTGAATGGTTGCTAAATATGATTTCTCTGACATTTCTCTCATTTCCAGGCTTTTCAAGGGTGGCTCAGTCGATCCCAGATTCTCTGTATGGTGAAGTTTTCGTATATTCTTTCCATCATTCAAACATTGATAGCCCTTTCAAGGCTGGAGATTAAAACATCTTTGGAAGCAGAGAACGTTAAATTGGTGACTCAAAGTGCCTCCCTTCCCTTCGTGCGTCGAGCAGCTTTGCTGGTCTCTCTTTCTCCTTTTGTTTTCTGTTGAGCTCATGTTGGGTACTTTTCCAATTTCTTCATGCTGCAGAGTTTAGCAAGGAGCTTTGCAGAACCAAACATTTCAGATTACCTGGTGCTATTTAAAAATATCTGTTGGTTGGTCCAGCTTGCAAATTCTATATTGGGTTCTGGTGCAGGTGCAACTCACCACATGCTATGAGTTGGATGGGATGCATTATGACTCAGGTTTGCATTTGATTTCAAAGCTCTTGTTGATTGAAAGCAGAGTGAAAGTTGGTTTGCAACTGCAACATAGGTTCAGAGTCCTCTATGTTGCAAGTTATAATTCACCTTTCTCACAATGTCATCATTGCAAAATGTGTCTGCAGGAAGAAAGTTGATGGATGCTGCATACTTGGAGGAATCTCTGGAACTTCAAGATATTTGGGACATTATTGTAATTAGCCAAGGTATGAATGTGGTTTATAGCACATCATGATTGTCTGCAATGTGATCAGATGGTTTTGTTGTATGATAAATAATTTTGAATGTTTTCTGTCATTCTGTTTTGAGAAGTATGTTGTGCAATCTGCTGGGGATCCACTACTGACAACTCAAGGTTTCAAGCTCATTGAGAGTCTGTGTCTTGATGGCATTTTGCAGTAGGTGTGAATAAGCAAGTAGCAGCATTTAAACAGCATCAACAGACATCCAATGTGAGTGAAGTGTTAATAGCTACTGGGGGGAATCAGTCACTGCCTCAATGTTCTGGAGTTAAATTATTTTCTGCTTTACAGGCACCTTGAACAAAGCAAGTGGAGGCACTCAAATATTCTTGGTTATGGGTTTCTCTTCTAATGCTCACTCATTGATTCAGCAGGGGTTTCGAGATATCCAACCATGTCTTTACAAAGTTCCAAAGGGGTTGTATCTCATGAAGCTTCCTCTGCTTTATCAGGTTAGTGTTCACTGTACTGTCCATTTCTTCATGAACAGATGCTGTGTTATAGACCAGTAAGCTTGGCTGGGATGGAATTGAACAAGTAACAGATTGGAACAGGCTGCAATCAAAATCATGACAACTGATGACTTTACCTCAGGGACTGCTATGAGATGGGTAGTGATTTGCCCTTGAAGCCCATCAATTGCATAGTTATCTAGGCCTATCAAAATTTTGAGCTGGTTTTTGGTGCGGTGGTTGGTCAGGAGCTGTTATGGCAGAGCAGTCAGGAAAACTGTCAATCCTGTGGAAAAGTACCTGAGTAAGTCCTGTCATGCTTAAGACAAAGATGGTTGGCTTAGAGTTCTGGGTTTGCTGAAATTGTTACCCATTTGTTCCATCCTACTTCACAAATTGAAATAAAAGTCATCTTAAGCCCCTTCTGTTGTCGTTTTCTGCAAGAACTTTTGGCTATTTTTTATCTATGTCTTACGAGAAAGATCGAGTCATTGGTGACATGGGATCCCTTCTGTCTGTGTGCAGTGAAGCAGCGTTATGCTTGATATGTGGAAATTATTTTTGTTGTAAAATGGAGTATTACTATGGGGAAAGTGGAGAGTGCTCAAGAAGACATGCAGATAAAGGTGGTGTTTCTAAATTGCTTGCACCCTAAGTTGAAATTTTAGTACATGGGACTCTTGTGGAGTGCTAACATGGTAGTGTGCATTGTCCATCCATAGGCTGAGTATAATGAACTATGGAGATCTAGTCAGCAACATTGAATGCTCTAGATTGCTGACTGTTTTGGTGACTCAGAACTGTACTTTTGCTGCATTATGTGAAGCCTTGTTGGCCTCAGATTCATGATCAAAATCATTCTGCCATGATAGCTGGAACTTGTAGATGTGAGGCCCAATTGACCTAAGTGGGCATTGTCTTTACTATGAGATTGGTACAATATAAATTCAGGCTATTACGGTAACCTTTTTCAAAATTGATTGCAAGCTGACCTAGGTAATTCCAAGATCTGGGTGTGTCAGTTGGGTTGAGAGCCAACTGTCTCAACTTGCTGTTTTGCTGACCATGGTTACATTAGGACAGTGATAAGATGAACCCTTCATCTTATTAGTCAAAGTTGGGAAAGATTTTAAGTATGTGCACTCTTGCCACTATCCTTGTAGATGACTTTGATACTTCCCAATGACTTTGATCACCCTTACTGCAGAGTATGCTTGCATTGGCATCTTCTTACTTATGCGGTCAACAGAAGTTCTTCTTATGCGAGGAAATCGGGCCTGCAATCTTCCCTCCCTCTACTTGGATCAACATGGCGAGGTTAGTTTCTTCGTCAACTTCTGACCAGGCTTAGGATTAATGCTATGTTGAGATACACTAGTGATTTAGGTTGAGATGCACCCTGCAGCTTTGTTATCTGTGTTGAATCCTAGACAATCAGTAATGGCATGCCAATATTGCTTTTACTTGAATAGTCACAAACTCTGTGAACACATGTTTCAATACATGAGTTGTACTGAGTTTCATTTTCCTCTTGGATGGGACACATGTTGCACGACATCTACTCTACTTGACATTGAACTTGGTCTTTTTATACGGATCCAACTATTTTCTGTGTTCCTGATACTGAGAAAAACTTGCAGGAAGACTATGCTCTGCAGCGTAACCAAAAGCTGTACTTGAGTCAACTCCGCCTGAACAAGGTAAGGGGTGCAGTTTACTTTCTTCAAAAGGCACCTTGCACAAGGATGTTTGGAGTGTTGTAGTTTTGCGATTTGTTCTTGCACTTGACTTGGTTCCTTTTCTGGCAATTAAACTGTCTTTCTATTCACAGCTCTGCTTTTCCCTTCAATTGAACCAGATTTGGCTCCTTTTTATTTGCTACTGTGTGTGTATGCTGAGAGAACTGGTTTGGTATCTTGAGTAGGGACATAATCTGGTGTACCTTGTTGCAATCAGTCACGCATTCTCTGAGTGGATTGTGGGTGCACAGGTGAGGTGGTTATGGTTGACTGCAGGGTTTGATTTTGACACACGTATTCTCCATACATCTTATATCAGGGAATTTTTCTGCACCCCATGGGAAACTCATGATCAATCAACTATTCTTGCTTCAGATGCCACTTACTATCATGAAGAAGGTATGTACTATATACTATGTAAATATGTTTGAAGGCTGAGATATGCGAGTGTCTTTGATAGCCATGTAGATTGACCTTTCTATGGTAAATGTGGTGCAGACCATTGCTCAAGACAGGTCTAGAAGTGTAAGTTTTCTGGTGTGGGTGAGAAAGCTTGTCAGCTGATAATTAACACTATTCCATAGACCTTTAGATAGTTCCCTCTCTTAAATCAGTAGGTTTGTGCAAATTTATGCATGTAGCTGCTACGGGTTATCAAGTGATTTGTCATGCATACATGACAACATTCTGTTGGATAGCCTAGCATCTGTCCTACTAAGTGAACAGGGTCTCCTCCAGTGGCTTTGCCATAGGCTTGTTCCTATCATATTGCGTCAACAGAAAACAACTGACTGATATGAGGTTGCTTGGTTCATGACTGAACAGAGTGTGGTGCATGTTGTCCTTGTTCCTGTTGAAATGGCCGCAGGAATGAAAGACCAGGAAGGTCAAGAGAAACAAAAAGGTCCAAGAAGACTGTGATTGCCATCTTTTAGCCACTTGGTGTTCAGCTGAGGCCATGCAAGAGGCAAGCTATCTTTGTGTTCCTATACTTCATAGAATTGCATCCACTGAAAATTGGCAAATTCCTCTGGCCCTTAATTTTTCTACTTTGGTCTATCTTCTTGGGCTGCATTTGCAAGCAGACTTGATGTGCTACCTGCAGGAGAGGCGCAAAGAGTGATGGTTCTTTAGTCAATATTTTTTTGTTTAAAATTGATTCTACGATCATGTGCTGTAATCTTTTGGTTTCCATATTCATACTTAAAATCAATGAAATTAGCATAGAAACAGAATCTCTCCACACAAAAAAACCACCTTTAAATTTAACCTCTTTTTTCAATGAGAAGATGGAAACTAAAAAGATATTAAGAAACCGTAATCCCAAGGTATCAGCCAAACTGAGTCATATTTGGGTTCAAAAAACATGAAGCCATTTGTGCAAGCAGATGGGTTCATGCTTCATCATGGCACGAGTTTCACATTAAAAGAATAATGTCTTTCACCATTGACTTGAAATAATATCACATAACAAATAGTGTGCTCTGTGTCTTGTATATTCAATGTTAGAGAAACATGAAACCAGGTAGTTTATTATAGCTGTTAATGTATTTGTAACAATCTTCAATTAAGCCATAGGAAGTCTATTGCATGCACCCAACTCTTGTACCACTTTCATCATCAAAGAAACGCCCAACCTGTATGGTTTTATGGGCTTTTTTTTGAGCAAGTAAATTCAACAATTCCTTTTCTATCACTAGCTGATTATCAAGAGAGATTTTTAAACTAAAATTTGATGATACAAAAGATGGAATAATGAAATGAAAATTTAAAAAGTCTAAAACTTCATAGTTTTCTATTTAAAAAATTGTAAACTTATTAAATGTGTACATATATCCAACTGGATTTTAGAAATTACATTCTCAAAAGCATAGAATTTTTATATCAATAGCAATTAAAAGGTGGTGAGTAACAGCTAAAAAGTACTTGGCCTTTTTTCAATAGGTGATTTTGGTTTATAGGCCAATTTTTATTTTTATTTTCAAATATAATCATGTAACTATAATTTCCCAAATCTATGGTTCATTTTGTAAAATGCATGTAGCAAGGCCCACATGTTTTCTCCATCTTGTTAGTGGCGGTAAATTTGAAAGGCCAAAATGCAAGCTAATCAACTAGAGCACCATGGGCCATGCATTTTGGTGTCAAAAGATGTCATTAAATTTTTCTTGAATGTGCAGGTGGATGGATATCTTGCATAGACTTCTTAACTGTGACAATTTTATGGAGTATTTTGCATGAAAGCTACTTTTAGAGGTTAATTCAAGGTTGGGAAATGTGAACTTCAATCTAAGGATTAGATAGGTAGAGAGTGTCAGGAGCCTTGTGAAGAACGTTTCTTCACAAGTCTTTTTTAATTTGAGGCATGCCATCGTTGCAAGTGAGGGTTTTTCTAGACCTATTGCTCTTTCAGGTTTCCTTTCCCTTTCCTTTTCTAATTGATAGTAAACACCCTTTATAATCACACCTTTGGTGACCGCTTTTTTTTGTGACACTAACAAATTGTGATTTAAATATGTATAGTCATATTCCATATAAACTTTTACAAGATTTCATGCTAGGATAAAGGTGTCAATTGATTAAATTTCCTACATGGATTATTTTACGTTCTATTATGCATTATTAGACTTGAAGAAGGTTGTGATTTCTACATTTTTTTAATGTGACAATTTACATTGAGGTTGAGCTCCTTAACTATTAGCTTGTGTATCTTGTCAATTAGGTTTTTTTAATTAATTTTTTTTGTTTTCTTAGCAAGTTCACATATCTTTTGCTTGTCTACATTCGAAAATTGGTTTATTTTTTTCTCTTCAACTAGATTCATTGTTGGTAGTTTGCACAACTTGAACACAAAGCAACACTAACATTGCCAAATTACAATTTACAAAACCCTAATATTTACCCTAGATTTTCTTTCATTATAATCACATTTATAAAGAAAGTTTTGTGCTATTAACGAGTGTGATAGTGATTCTACAAAATGATGTTTCTTACTAAAATGGATGGTTACCAAAAATTGTTGACACAAACAAGAATGTGACTAAAATGGGGGTGATTATAAAGTGGGTTTATTGTACTTCTTGCTACATGAAGGCTTTGGAACATAATTTATTCTCTTATCCCTTTGTGACCCTTGTTGGGTTTTTGCATTTATGACTTGGACTTGGGTGCTCTTTCTTTGTTCACCTTTGTTGGGTGTTTTGTTTAATGAAATTTATCATGGTTTCATCATTAGAGATATATAATAGAGGTAGGCCTGATGCATTTATTTTCTACTTGTCATAAGCTATTTGAAAAGTCCAAAAAAATATAAAATATTTTTACCCATCAAAAGAAAAAACATGTCAAAGAATTGTAATAATAAAAAAATTACCAATGTCACACTAAACGAAGGCCAAGGTTGAACTCGCATTTACAATGATACCTTTACCTTTGAAAAGTCCAAAAAAATATAAAATATTTTTACCCATCAAAAGAAAAAACATGTCAAAGAATTGTAATAATAAAAAAATTACCAATGTCGCACTAAACGAAGGCCAAACATTTGGATGGTGTGAGGCACACATTACGTTATGTGAGTGCCACAGCAAATTATGGTCTCTTTTATGAAGCTAACACGGAGTTGCAGGTGCATGGATACATAAATGCTGATTGGGCTAGTAGCATCTCAGACAGGAGATCTACTAGCGATTTTATGTTCTCTTTTGGGAATGATGCTGTTACTTGGAGTAGCAAAAAACAGTCGACAATTACCTTGTCGAGCATAGAGGCAAAGTACAGGGGTGCTGCGATGGCAGCATGTGAAATAGCTTAGTTCCACAAGCTACTTGGAGATTTGGGGCTGCATGTGGACAGACATGTTGTCATATATTGTGATAACCTTAGCAGTATTCAGTTGGCTAGGAACCCAGTGTTTCATGCATGGACGAAACACATTGAGGTTCATTATCACTTCATCAGGGAGAAGGTCTTGGCAGGTGAGATTGATCTTACTTATGTCAGCACAAAGGATCAGGTTGCTAACATCTTCACTAAGGTTTTGGGAGCTGAGAAGCATCGCCGATTCCACAGCATGCTTGGAGTGATGGAGTTGAGCTTGAGGGGGAGTGTTGAGATGTCAAGCTCAACTAGAGCTGACATTCATGATGTGCCTCAATGATCGTTCTACATCGACTGGCGCATTTAGTGACCGTTCTACGTTCACATCGACTGACGCGCGTGCGACGGATCTTCACCACTGTTTTTTTTGGAGGACTTGTTGTCGTCTATGGTGTGGGTGTTTGCAAGAGCTCAAGCTTTCTCCCCCCCTATCTTTTCATTTTGGTTCAGGCTAGCAACTTTGACCCATAGGTGATTCATGTATGGTGTATTGTAAATCCTTCTATGTGTTAGCATCAAAATCTTGATTGCTAAGCAATATCATGAAGTCATGAATTTTGTTATTGCCTCCAAAAATGTGATAAAAATTCATGACTCAAATTTTATATAATTTTTGCTTGAAATTTTGGATCTTGAGTTAATGAAGTCAAGTGGCAATCATGGTAGGTTTTGACTATTGTTCATGATGGAGGTGATGGTCTAATGTTTTGTGAGTGACATTATATGGTTATGACTACACACATTTATGTTATGTTAATTTTAATCTTGTTGGAATTGACAAAATGGTTATAGTTCAAAATGTTATTGTGGAGTTTTAGATTTGCAAACTCTTGGATATATTTTTCAAATAAATGGTTTTCAGTTTGTCTTATGGTTCAAGCCCAAATGCATTAAATAGGCAAATACAACATGTATTCACATAATAACATATTCATCCAAAACAACAACAAAAATACCGGGTGATTGGTGTGTCCCTTTGTTATAGTTGTCTTAGAAAGTCAATTTGCACATCCACATGGTAACAAATCTAGTTAGTTGTACATGGTGGCTACATGAAATATGGATGCAACAAATAGTTGAGAAGTTAGTGAAAACTAGTAAGGAGAAATGATTGCACGAGATGGAAATTGGACTTGTGAGAGGCATATTGGAAGGATGCCACATGTTTATTTCCAAAAGGGATCATATTTGTTTCCAATTATTCCACACAAAATGTTTGCAACACAATGATGATATTGTTATTACCAAAGGAAAAAAGGAGGAAGTAAAAATCAATTATTTGGCTATAAGCTAGCCCATAATAACAAAAAAAACATTGGTGCACACACATATTGGAAGGAAGGGATAAATTGTTAAACAAAATGGAAGCACTAAAAGATGGATATGAACTTTTTTTTCACATAAGGTGAATGTTTATGGTTTTGGTGAATTTTGTTTACATGCATGATTGCAACTATCTATGGTTGCGAATTTGCAATAACATTAAGTTGTGGGTTGTCTGATGGATAGTTTGAAGGCATTGAAAGTAAGGTTAAAACACTGGAACTTATAATGAAATGAAATAACTTCCAACAACATGCCTTGCAATGTATTGTAGAGATTGATTCATTTGGCACTAATTGATAATAATGGAAGTAATAACCTATAATGCAACTCATGTACAAATTCAATTTTTGATCATAGTTGCTTTCAACCTCAATAATACCATAATATTCCCCAAAAATTATATTTCAAGCTTATGTTCTGAAAAACTTATGTGTAAACATTACATATAAAATTTTCAACTACAAACTCCCTTTACAAACCATTATGGATTGGAATTATTCATCTAAGCTATAGTGTAATCTAAAAGCCTCTTGTAGCCTTCCATGGCCAGGATCTCAATTCTTCAATGAAATAATTTCATGTTACATGAACTTGGTTGAAGCTTTTGGGAACAAAAAAAATGCAATGCAAATCCACAATCTTGATAAATGGCAACAAGGACACTCAAAACATAAATATGACAACAAAGTTAATGATTAAATCACCTACATTGACTTTTATTGAAAACAATCTCAAATGGGCTTCTTGTTGATAAACAATTCGTAACATTTGATCTGAACATAAGCACCACTAACCACAATTCCAAAAGCTGCCAACACTATAGTCCATATAACTAGTGGATTTTTGAAATGTGACATCAATACTTCCATTTCTATTGTAGCTACAAAAATAAATTTGTATGTTACATATGTTTCATGTTAAAATGATTTCAAAAAATATAGGCCTACATCAAACTCAAGGTGTGAAAGGGTAGATATCACCTTGTTAAACTTGAAAATAAACAAGTTCCATTCATGGGAAACTTGAATTGATTTTTTTACCCAAGTATACTTCTTCCCCCCTCCCCCCCCATATACTTTAACAACCTAAAAAAGATCAAGTACATTACCCATTGTCTAGTTAAACATTCTGAAGATTATGTTGCATTAAGTTGTAAAAGAGAAAAAATTTGGGCTTGAAAATGGACCAAAAATGTTTGTTTTCTTCCTAGTGAAACTCTACCATTGTGCTCCACGTCAAATGTGTGTGTGAATTGCCAAATTATAAGGTTTGGAGGAGGCCATTAACTATTGGTAATTCCAATTATCGTATTGGTGCAAATAGTTGCATCAAAACCAAAAAATTGCTTGCAATAATTACTTACCCAATCACTATTTGTTGCATTAATGTCTACATTGTAATCACCACATCTTGAAACGGCATAATTTGCACCAAATGCTTACTTTGAACTCATGGCTATAAATTTATTTGCTTTCTTTGCTTCAATGGTGGACACACCAAATCCCAAGATTGATTACATGATAGAAATGATCCCGCATGTGCAAGATATTAACCTATAATGGTGAGTTCCTTTTGATAATTCAAGAGGCTTTTGGTTTCATAATTTGCACGAGAAGTTCAATCTAAAAGCTAGTTTTTAATTTTCTTTTGAACTATTTTATTTGTGTTTAATCATCTATATTGAATTCAAAATGCACCACATTCCCATTTCCATAAAGTGGGTATAAACCCATGAAATTCGATTTCTTTGATCATAACCTTGGAGTTAGAAATTTTAACTGTTAGTTTAATGCCAAAACAAGGGGATGTAGCATTTTGGACTAATTCAATTTTATATTTTCTTTCTTACAATCCCCAAGCTTTCTCCAATATGATCATAGGGACGTGACTAGTCACTTAACCCTTCAAGGTTAAAAAATAATCACAAGTATTCAGTGCCTAAACATGGCATGTTAGTGTTCATACATGTGGCTTCCATTTCTATTAGTTTATTTCAATGAGACATTTCAATGTTTGTCCATTAAGACCTTTGTCAACTTTAACATCATTATGACTATAGCCATGTTGAATGAAAGCTTTCAAAATATTCACAAAACTTTAAATGTCAAAATGTTTCAATACAAAAAAAGTTATTCATTTCAACATTGCATAAAATTTGAAAAGGTTTTGCTAAGGATTTGAGAGGTGCAATTTTCATTTTTGATGGCATTTTTTTTTTCAATCTGAAAAAGTAAAGTTTTTTTAAAGACTTTTTGCCGTGGTTTTTCATCGGCTTCGGGGAACCAACTCTTATATAATTTTAAACTTTGAGTTGATCATTTGTTTGGTGATTAATGAATCATCTTAAAATCTTTATCAAAACTTTATCAAAATAAAAAAAATCCAATTATGTGTTTTAATAGAAAAAGAAGTATGTAATGCGATGCTACAATTAACAAACTTGCATTTTGGCCTTTTAAGCAATGACATATTTTGAAAGGTTTATCCACTTTTTTTGTGACAACTAAAGTTTCATTTTTCATTTCACATGAAAAGTGGACAAAATTTTGACCTTTCACAAAATTGTAAACACCAAAGCATATCAAATTAGAAGGAATGAAAGAAAAGTTAAAATTTTAAAAAATTAATCCAAACTAAGAATTGTTTAATTTTTCATGTTGGATCACATTTCAAACATTGCATTTTGATCAATTTTTGTTTTTCCAATTGTTTGATCATTGCGTGATCATCCATAAGTTGATATAGCCAAGTTTGGCTATTAAGAAAATATGAAAGGAAAAAAATCAAACAATTTTATACATTTTCGGCTACCTACTTGAACAATGTATAGAAATCTAGTGAATTTAAAAGGTTTTTTCAAAATTTGACAAAATTTTAAGTCATAGAACTTGTATCAAAAAATCATTCAAAAGTTCACAACATGCCAAAATTTCCCAAAAACAAAAAGGCTACCTTTAATGCATATTCTTAAACTTTATATCATATAGTGACTCATATCAAGGTTTCCAATGTCCATGAAGCTCACTAGCATTTTGACTTTTATGGCATTTTTGTTAAAAACCTTTTTTCACAAATTGTGATACCTTTTAAAAAATTATTCATTGCCTCATTTAAAGCCTTAACTGAATCATTACAATGATATGATGATAAAAACTAAAATCCCTTACTTTTTTTAAGTAGCTTTTAAGCTATTATAAATACTAGTACACTAAATCAAGGTCTCTAAGTTCAAATTTAACATTCCCCAAAATGTAATCTTTAAGACGCCTCATTCAAGGTAAAGGTATCATTGTAAGTGCTGGTTCAACCTTGGCCTTCATTCAGTGTGACATTGGTAATTTTTTTATTATTACAATTCTTTAACATGTTTTTTCTTTTGATGGGTAAAAATATTTTATATTTTTTTGGACTTTTCAAAGGTAAAGGTATCATTGTAAATGCGAGTTCAACCTTGGCCTTCGTTTAGTGCGACATTGGTAATTTTTTTATTATTACAATTCTTTGACATGTTTTTTCTTTTGATGGGTAAAAATATTTTATATTTTTTTGGACTTTTCAAAGGTAAAGGTATCATAGATAAGACTACCCACTATCTTCCTGTACATAGTGGCATCCTCTAAAACCTCACCTGCATCTGCACTCAACTTGCCATTCTGATTCAGTGGTACAGAAATGGGCTTACAACCAACCATACCATATTTGGACAGCATGTCCAATGCATATTGTCGTTGTAACAACCATATACCCTCAAGCGTCTTGATGACCTCAATGCCTAGGAAGAATTTGAGCTCACCCAGATCCTTCATGTCAAACGTCTACTTAAGGAAACATTTTACATGCTCAACTTCCTTTTCATTTTCACCCCCAACAATCAAATCATCCACATAGATAGTGATGACCACAATGCCCTCATCACTTTTACGCACATAGAGTGAATGATCTGCATCTGACATACGAAAGCTAATGGTGACAAGATACTTTGCAATTTTGTCATGCCATGCTCTTGGTGCCTGTTTCGGTCCATACAGGGCTTTACGTAACATGCACACATAATTTGGGTGACTCATATCCTCATATCCAAGTGGCTGGTCCAAATACACCTCTTCTTGCAACTCACCATGCAAGAAAGCATTCTTTACATCCATTTGATGTAATAGCCAACGTCTTGATGCAGCCATTGCAATCATAGTTCTCACTGTTGCCATCTTTGCAACAGGAGCAAATGTCTCCTCATAATCAATGCCATGTGTCTGGGCATATCCTTTGGTTATTAGTCTAGCATTATACATGCTTATGTTTCCATCCAAGTTGTGCTTCACTTTGTACACCCACTTACATCCAATAGCCTTTTTTCCTTCAGGCAAAGGCACCAACTCCCATGTCCTGTTTGCATCCAATGCAGCCATCTCCTCATCCATGGCTTTATCCCAAAGTGCATGCCCAATGGCATCTTCAAAACAAATGGGTTCAACATCCTGCACAACCTTTGCCATATATGCATAATGGCGAGCTACATAACCATCATATATCAATCTATGGACTGGTCGTCTTTCCCTGGTAGACCTGCATGGACCTGGATCTGTTTGTGGTGTCCTATTTGCTACATTAGCTCTTTTCACACCAGGTGTCCTGATAGCTAGAATCCCAAACTCCTCATCAAGGCTCTGCTAAGAGCCACTAGACTCTCCATCTACATGTGAATATCCTGCAGAAATGTCAGGCATACCAAGGGCCTCACCAACCTTCTCTTTTCCTTTATACAATGCATCACCTGTATTTGTAGGACTGCTATTATGACGTAACCTACCACTCCATGGTCTATTAGTAGACCCACTAGAATGGGACTCTCGTGGTCCACTCAATGTTTGTGATTGCTGACCTGCATTTTTTGCAACCACATGCTCATCTGCATCAGCCCCAATAGTGTCTTTCACATCAGCATACCAGCTGCTCATTTCATCAAACACAACATCCCTACTCACCTTCATTTTACGTGTGACAGGGTTATAACATTTGTACCCTTTCTGCTCAAGTGAGTACCCAATGAAAACACATTTTTCAGCCTTCGGATCCAGCTTAGTCCGTAGCTCATCTGGTACATGTACATATGCAATGCACCCAAACACTTTCAAGTGTGACAAATTTGGTTTTCTGCCACTGTACTTCTCTTTTGGAGTCATACCATGCACTATTGTTGTGGGGGTCCTGTTCATGATGTAAACTGCAGTCGTAACTGCTTTAGCCCAATAATGATGTGGCATGTTGTTGTCAGCCATTAATGCATAAACAACCTTTACAATGTGCCTGTTCTTTCTCTTAGCAACTCCATTTTGCTGTGGAGTATACCTGCATGTAAATTGCCTCTGAATTCCATGCATTTTTAGATATGTAGTAAACTCATTGGAGAAATATTCTCACCCTCCATCTGACCTTAGGCACTTAACTTGCAACCTTGTTTGCTTTTCAGCCAACATTCTGAAATTCTAAAAGTGAGTAAACACTTCATTTTTTTCCTTCATGAAGTACACCCACACTCTCCTTGTGTGGTCATCAATGAATGATACATAATAGCGACATCCTCCCATTAACGCTGTCTTGGTTGGCCCCCATACATCTGAATGCACTACATCAAGTGCTCTTTTACTTACATTCTTGTCATGCAGAAACACATTCTTTGTTTGTTTCCCAAATTGACATGTTTCACATATCTTATGCATTCCATCCACCTTAAACTTTGGCAAACCTGTGACAATTTATGAACTCTGCATAGACTTCAATCACTGCTCATTTACATGACCAATACGCTTATGCCATATGTCCATATCAGCCACAACTCCTGCACCTTGTGCAAACATAGCAGCTTCCACCTCAGGCATGCTTACATCCAAGGTAAACATTCTGCCCACTCTTTTGCCCTTAGCAACTAAACGACATTTGTCCTTGAAGTCTTCGACATAGCAGCAATCAAGGTTGAATCGAACTTGCAAACCTTGCTCAATCATTTGCCCAACAGAAACCAAGTTCTTTGTGATATTGGGCACATGAAGTACATCAGATAAGTACTTTATCTTGCCATCTTGCATAGCTAATGGCACATTCCCGATATGAGCAATGGGATGGGCTGTGTCATCTCCCGTCTCTACATAACCTGGTTTTTCCAGATCTTTGACATCCCTAAACCACT